>ERZ836829.250-NODE-250-length-77615-cov-65.401689_pt1 | contig 77615 bp, 68 predicted proteins | sample MGYA00519574_ERZ836829 | MGnify/ENA primary metagenome ERZ836829 (study PRJEB31850, sample SAMEA3708808) | human gut metagenome | biome: human gut; feature: human-associated habitat; material: faeces | place: China | collected 2014 ...
GGTGTGGCTATCATTCAAATCTTCTTGCCATAATTCATTCAAAACACTGAAAACCACTTTGTCCACCAAAAACAGAAAGCCAACCTTTGCACTTAGGTCCTGTGAAGCAATCAACCGCTTTCCTTCTTTTATCGAATCGACCGCTACTACTGTCTCTCCTTCCGCTAGCACTATACGACGCTGCTTGCTTTCCTTATTCGGTTCGCCTCCTCCAACAGAATAAGGAATTCCAAGTTTATCAAATTCCCGATTTGCCCAAAGTTCCGTTGCGGATTTCAGTGAAACTTCCGCCTTTTGCTTACATATTCGGCGTTCTTCCATTCCACTCTCATATACCTGAAAAGCAAGCATTCCCACCACAAGGAACAAGATTCCCCCTAATACATATGAAATTTTCCTATAACGCTTCATAATACAAACTAAGTATTTATCCAATTAATAAGTACACAAATATTTTTAAAGACAAAGTACAACAAGCATCACCTCTACAGACAGAAGATATTGATTAACTCTTTTTTTACAGAATACAAAAATAGCTCATAAAAATTTAAAAAACGTCTTTCAACATGATTTAAAAGAAGATTAAGGCGATTGTTTTATTCATTTTCGGTTATGAATTAATTCACCACAGATTACACAGATTGACACAGATTCTATTTTACTGATTATTAGATTAATAAATCTGTGTCAATCTGTGTAATCTGTGGTGAGTCTTATTCATTCCTATGCCGTTATGGACTATAAATGAAGTATCACTCCGTATCCGCTATTTTATATAAAAAACTCTTTCCGTTCTTTCAGACCTCACGGAATCCCCTGTCCATCGGCGTTACGGCTGAAACTTCCAGTTTTATAGTAGTTTCAGGTATCTTTCAGCTGAAATGCCGATGAACAGGGAGTTTAGGAAAAGCTGAAAGACTGAAAGAAGAAACAACACTTAATTGTATTGAATACATCTGAAAACAAGCAGTCTTATGATCCGGAATAAGCAATGTTATGAATGATTACATTGCTTGTTCTCATCCACAACAAGCTATGTAATTTCAGGCAAGTCCGATTCCGTGACAGAATACGTAAGAGGTATGTAAGGAAACAAAGTAATATATGTATATAAACGCCTTTTTGTATAAGTGATTTTTATCATTGATTATCAAGATACTACAAAGTATCAATTTCTTGTCGACAAGAAATTAAGAGTTTGTCGACAGGAAGTTAACTTCTTGCTGGCAAGCTCTTGACTTCCTGTAAAAAGGAGAAATAGTAAATCCTCCGGTTTCCTTACACTGCATGAACAGCATGATTGATAGGACGAATCGTATTAGAAGGCTAAACGCCCTTCTTCATCCTGTTCCTTTAGCGTCTATATATCGGTGGTGTTGGATATATAGATACGACACATCCGACATATAGATGCAACACGTCCGACATATAGATACAACACATCCGACATATACTTCCAACAGACTACAAGTATATAAAAAGAGAAAAGACTTTTTAGTTTCAAAAAATAGTTGTTCTTTTGCAGCCTCAAAAGAAAAAAGAGTATGAATAAGAATGTACAAGGGCACATATTCGCCCTGACTGCCAATATTTTATGGGGACTGATGGCGCCCATCGGCAAATCCGCACTTATGGAGTTTTCAGCCTTATCGGTAACTACGTTCCGCATGGTAGGTGCAGCCGCCTGTTTCTGGCTACTGTCTGCATTCTGTAAGCACGAACACGTGGATCACCGCGATATGCTGAAGATTTTCTTTGCTTCACTTTTTGCACTGGTGTTCAATCAAGGAGTGTATATCTTCGGGCTTTCAATGACTTCACCCATCGATGCCTCCATCGTGACAACCACACTTCCTATCGTAACCATGATTATCGCTGCCATTTATCTGAAGGAACCTATCACGAACCTGAAAGTACTGGGTATTTTTGTAGGGGCCATGGGAGCGCTGACACTTATATTAAGCAGTCAGGCCACAAGCAACGGTAACAGCAGTATTATCGGGGACTTGCTTTGTCTGGTAGCGCAAATCAGCTTTTCTATTTATCTGACTGTGTTCAAGGGCTTATCGCAGAAATATTCTCCCATCACATTGAATAAATGGATGTTTATCTATGCCTCCATGTGCTATATTCCATTCTCTTATCATGATGTGGCAGGTATTCAGTGGACGGAAATTTCTACCGCGGCATACGTACAAGTGGGCTACGTAGTAATAGGTGGTAGCTTCCTTGCCTATATCTTCATTATGACCGCCCAAAGGTTGCTGCGGCCCACAGTGGTGAGTATGTACAACTATATGCAACCCATCGTAGCTTCTATCGCCGCCATTATCATGGGCCTGGGTGTATTCGGTTGGGAAAAAGGTGTAGCTATCGCCCTGGTATTCCTTGGCGTATATATCGTAACGAAGAGTAAATCGAAGGCGGACTTTGAGAAGGAAGGGAAAAAAGCGTGAATTAGTTACAGGTTACAGAGCTACAAGCTACAAGTGCCTTGCGGCATGATAGCGCAGCTACTTGTAGCTTGTAGCTCTGTAACCCGTAACTAATTCTTCTTCAATTCTCCAAAATAGGTATCTAGCAAGCTCTTTGCTGCAACAAAGGAAGTGAGTTTGCCTTGCAGTACTTGCTGTTCTTTATCACTTAACATGGCTTCTATGGCCGGATTGTGGTAGAAACTATCGCGCAGACGTTCATTGATGCTTTCGTACATCCAGTATTTGCTTTGCTCGTTACGTCGATATTCAAAATAACCGTTATCTTTCACAAAAGCAATATAGTCGTAAATCATCTTCCAAATCTCTTTCACACCCAGGTTATAGAAACCGGAATAAGTCATCACCTGTGGCGTCCATCCTGACTCGGGAGCAGGAAACAGATGCAGAGCATTGCGGAATTGCGATGCGGCCAGTTTAGCACGCTCCAGGTTATCACCATCTGCCTTATTGATAACAATACCGTCCGCCATTTCCATAATACCACGCTTGATGCCTTGCAGTTCGTCGCCTGTTCCGGCCAACTGGATAAGCAGGAAGAAGTCGACCATAGAGTGTACAGCCGTCTCACTTTGTCCCACACCTACCGTCTCTACAAAGATCTTATCGAAACCGGCAGCTTCACAAAGAATAATCGTTTCACGCGTCTTACGGGCTACCCCACCCAAAGAACCTGCCGACGGACTGGGGCGGATGAAAGATTTTGGATGGACGGAGAGTTGCTCCATACGCGTCTTATCACCCAAGATACTGCCCTTACTGCGCTCGCTACTGGGGTCGATGGCAAGCACTGCCAGCTTACCTTCGTATTTTTCCAACACATGCAAGCCGAAGACATCAATCGAGGTACTTTTTCCGGCTCCAGGCACGCCACTGATCCCCACACGGATAGAGTTCCCTGAGTAAGGCAGGCATCTCTCAATAACTTCCTGTGCTAATGCCTGGTGTTCGGGCTTCACACTTTCCACTAAAGTAACCGCCTGACTCAGCACAGTGACGTCTCCTTTTACAATACCTTCTACAAACTCCGCTACGGAACGCTGACGCTTTTTAGGTTTCGGGCGGCGATAGGGATTGACAGACGAAGGTTGCTCAATGCCTGCATTGACAACCAATCCTTTATAGGATTCATCGTTTTCAGGATGTTCCATGATAAGATTTATGATTTCTAATTTATGATTTATGATAAGATTTATGATTTATGAAATCATAAATCTTTAACTCGCTTTGATATTCATCTCAACCTTAGGCTGCATCGGATCATTCGTAATCATCAGAATGCGCAGGTGGCGTTTCTTCTTGGCGATATTCCTCTTATCTATCGTCACACGCAAGCGGGTGGTTTCGCCCGGCTGCAACACGCTCTTCTTCAGACTTACTCCTAAAGCAGGATTGAACACCTGCAATTTACTGATTTGCAACGGAGAGCGTCCGGTATTGGTGATTTGTATATCATATTTCACCTTATTCTTCTTAGCCAGTTGTGCGCTCAGGTCTATATCTGTCTCCGAAAGACGGATTACCGGAGCATTCGCCTTGTCCGTATCGGTCATACCGGAGAAATCAGGCAGGAGAATAGCAGAAAGAGGTATCTCGTTTTCATCACTCACCTTGTCACCTGTGAAGCGTGACAGGTAAACTGATGCCTGTGTCAGTCCCAGGTCTGTCAGTTTCTCTGTGTTGAGAGTTAATGTGATAAGCCCTTTCTCACCTTTCTGAAGCACGTTCGGTTCCACTTTCATATCCAGATAGGAAGGCAGGTGCATCAATACCGGTTCATACGAACGATCCGACAGATTCACTACGCCAATCCGTATGACAGGTTTTTCGCCACGGTGCGTATCAGGGAAATCAATCTCATTTTTGTCAATGCGTATCTGTCCGATAAGATAAGGATAGGTTTTCGTAAAGTCTTTTATCTCGCGCACCACCTCACCTGTAAAGTGCAGATAAGCCAGATTGGGCTGCGCATTGGAATAAACAGCTATGGACTTATCAAAATGCCCCAATGCCTTAGCATCAAAATCGACGACGATCTTCCCCTTTTCACCGGGAGCAATGGGAGTTTGTGTCCACTGGGCTACGGAACAGGCACAGGAAGGGTCTACATCAGTAAGCACCAGAGGTTGATCACCCGTATTGGTAATGACATACTGCACGCTAACGGGATGTTTCCATTCGATCTGTCCGAAGTTGTGAGTTTCTTTATTGGATGAAAAACGCGGTTGCGCCGTAGCAGTCAGTGCTACGGCGGCAAGCGCATATATACATATCAAGGTTCGTTTCATTCGTTTTCATTTTAGGATGCACAAAAGTAGGTGTTTTAAATGAGAGTTCCTAAAAGCAAGTTTTAAAATTTCTACTCCACCTCGACCTTCACTGATGCTGAATGAGCTGCATACTCGGGAGCATAGGCACATTGAATTGTTGCCAGCCCGGCTTCATACTGCCCGCTACGGGCAACGCGGTAACTGTATTCCAACACATATACACCCTTGCTCAGACTATCGAAAAAGAAATTAGTGGAAGCATCTTCTATCTCCACATAATAACCTATTCCACCGTTCCAGCGATAACCAGAAAGTGAATTCATCGGTTCGAAGCAGGCACCACGCTGATCTTTCAGTTGAACGAAATCCATGGCACGGTCCAGACGTATCGTCAGACGGGAAACCACTTTATCACCTACCGCCAGTTGCGTGGAAGCGGTGATGGGTTGCAATTCTTTCTTTCCACCTGTCAAAGTACGCTCTACATAGAGTTTCTTTTCTACAGCCAGTTCACCACCTTGCTGTTTTACATCGGAAATAGGCGACAGATATTGTGCATAGACTGCCCCCCAGGCAATGCCTGCATCCCTCTTTTCCACAGTAATGGACTTGGCACGCAATTCAGGACTACCTTCTGCAAAGCTTTCCTTGATATATCCCAATCCGGGAACTGTGGTCTTGGCAGGTGAGAATGTTTCCAGCACTTTACGGCCAAGAACAATGCGTACATCACCACGTGATGCCAACAAGTCACTCCCTTGGCAAAGCAATGCATAAATAGCGTCTGCCGTTGCAACAGGTGAATTCCAACTTGTAGTTTGTTTCTGCTTCAGTAACCAAAGTTTCATTTCTTCCACCAATGCATCATTGCCTCCTGCCATCCTCAGGGCTTCCATTACCTCCACATGAACGGAAATAGGTTGTGTTCCCCAAAGGAAAGGTCTTTCATAGAAAGCAAAGTATGCACCCCGTTCATCGGTTTGCACCAGATGTTCTTTAATAGAAGCGATAAATTCGTTAGCCTCAGCCGTGCGACCTGCCTTTTGCAGAATGATAGCTGATTGCGCCTTGACTCCCATTGCATTCGAACTCAGGTTCTTGCCGACCATAGAGAGGAAATAGCGATAAGCGGCTTCATTGGCAGAAGGCACTCTTTCACCGGAGATAGCTATCAGATAGAGATACGTCATTGCCGGATATGAAAGATTATCGATCTTCGTCCCGTTTTTCTCTGCTTTACGGATATTCTGATATTCCTGCAATGCCTGGCTATGCAAATAGTTGAAAGCTCTTTGCTGCATGGAAAGGGCATCAGCGGAGTTCTGTTGTCCGGTAAGCAACGGCAAGCGGACAAGGAGTTCGGTGATGTATCCCGTCATACTGCGACTACCCGGCATACCTTTGTACCAACTCCAGGCGCCATCGGCATTTTGTAATTCCTGTAGTTTAATAAGGGTGGTCATATTATTGTTCGACAGATTATTGAGATCGAACAAAGTAGCAATACGCGCTTGCTGTTCGGATTCAGTAGTAGCTTCCAGCAACCACGGGCTTTCTTCGAGAAGGATATTCTTCACCTCTTGGTTCTTCTGTAACTGGCTGAGGAAGTTTTCTTTCTTACCGCCTTGCATGCGCCAACTGTCGAATACAGCTTTAATGCGCGGCTGACTGTTGGCAATGTAAGAAGCAAGGGAATTAGCATAATAAGCGGCTGCCCATGCTGTAGCATTATCTGTACGGGGCTGACTCAATACGGGTAATGCCTGTACGGCATACCAGGCGGGATTACCTGTAAATTCTACTGTCAGTCGGCGATCGGTGGCCGTGCGGCTGTTGTAATTGAACAGGCTGTCCAAAGAGAACGTACGGGTTTCTTCACCACGTACCGGCATGACAAGGGTTTCAGTAATGTATTCCTTATTGCTCAATACAGGCAACAAGTGCTGTTCGCCATCACTGAATGTGCCACCGTCAGCAATCATACGTACACCCAACATATCCTGTTTATCCGTCACTGTGAAACGGAAGCTTACAGGAACCGTCTTCCCGGCTTCTACCGTGAAAGCTTGGCGTTGAGTGGAAATCACTTTATCCGTCATCGGATCAAAAAGAATAAATTTCGTAGTTCCCTTCAAAGATTTACCTGTCAGATTAGTAATGGTTGCAGCAATGCTGGTCTTATCCCCTACCCGTACAAAACGCGGCATATTGGGAGACAGCATGAAGTCCTTCGCCGTAACAGCAGAAGCATCCAACTGACCGGTCAACATTCCCTTTGTATGGGAATATCCGCGGAAATTCCAACGCGTCAGACTTTGTGGCATCGTAAAGGAGAAGGAAATCTCACCTTGTTCATTGGTGCGCAGTTGCGGATAGAAGAACGCCGTTTCAGCGAAGTTTGTACGTAGTTCGGGGGTATTGCCCGACTCTACATCATCAGCCGTCTGTCCAATTTCCTGCGACATTTCTTCTTCAAACATTAGACCTGCCGCTTTTCCGGCCAACATATTTGTCAGATCAGCAGAAGCATTATCCGCCATAGCCATCATTTTTGTCTGCGGAGATGCTATGCCCCTCACCTGTACGCTTCCTGTTACATCCGTTCTCTTCACAGAACGATATCCGATTATCATTGCTTCATTTATGCCTTCTTCCGAATAAAAAGTATCGTAGATAAATGCTGGAATTTTCCACTCCTTCATCGAGAAATGACAAGAATAGAAAGCTCCACCTGTATATCCATAAGACCAATATATCTGAGGATTGAAACGGGGATAGTTCACATTAAAATTCTGACGATTGGGATACAGCTTATCCAAAGAAGCATCGTACATAGTAGCAAGCATCTCAGCATCAGCCGGTGTACCTTGCGGTGTCTTTATCGTCAGACGCCACTCCTCTTCTTGTCCGGGACGCAACTTATCACGGAATACATCCCATTTCATTGTCAGTGCTTTATCCGGCATACGCTTTTGCAAGTTGACCTTTTCAGAATAGAATTCACCACCCTTGACAAAAGCAAACAGGTACTCTATCCCGTCTCCATACTCCTCTTTATAAGGAACATCAAAACGAACAATAGAGTCAGATAATTGAAGCACCGTACTGCTTAAACGCTTTTTACCGCTGAATACATCCAGCATGACATAAGCATCCTTATAAGAAGTCCCCAAACAGAATTGGGCAGGGTGTCCGGCATCAAACTCCGCATTGCGTGCATAGAACCAGACTGGTGAATCTACCGGAGGGCGATTGTCGTCATAGGAAAAGAGTACGATATTTTGCTTGTAATCAACATCCCTACCCTGATCGTCCTTGGCTGCTAATTGTAGTTCGTAAGCACCTGAAGGCAAATTCTTCCATTCCGGCAACAATACTTCCACATTCGAGGTAAACTGTCCGCTGAAACGGACTTCCTGTTTTCCATCTACAGTTTGTACCAGGCGATAATCACCCTTCACGGCAACGGGTTGCATATTCAGGTTCCGCGCCACGAATGTCAGGCGGATACTGTCATCCTTACAAATGCGCTCTTCCGTTTCGACAGACAAAACAAGCGAACGGTTGCCTGCTGACAGCGTGGTCACACTACTTTGTGTTTCACCGGCCTGGTTGGTCACAGAGGCTTCTATCTGATAGGTATAAAAACCGGCATTCTCCCCTTTCACACCTTGCAGGCGGACAGGAATAGAGAACATTCCGTCATCTCCTATCGTCACTGTGCCGGAAGCCAGTGAAGTGGAACTCTGCCCATAAGATCTCCACCACGAAAACAGACTACGGGTTACGGTATAGTTCAGTTCCAACCCTTGCAAAGGCACACCATTAAAGGAACTCACCGTACCTTTCACCTGTACGCTGTCTCCTACTTGATAGGAATCCTTCTGAGGATCAAAAACTATATCGAATGTAGGACGCTTATATTCTTCCACTTGTATAAATGCCCGGCCATCAGTTTCCTCAACTTCAATCGTGTAAGATCCATTCAGGCAGGCAGCAGGCAGTATAAACTCTGTGGTAAACGAACCAAATTCATTGGTACGGACTTTTTTCTCTCCAATATCATTACCATTCACATCCGAGAGCTCCACCGTATAAGTTTCATTTGGAAAAACCTTGGCGGTATCTCCCTCTTGGGCATAAGCTATACCTTTTATATAGATAGTCTGCCCCGGACGATATATGGAACGGTCCGTTAAAATCTTCACTTCATCAAACTCTTCATCTGTGCCATTCCAGACTCCATTAGAGCTATTATAAATACGCTGCAATGGCATTGCCGTATCAGTGCCTTTCGTAGCACTCAATGCACGGAATTGCTTAACCCACGGCATTACCACTTTGCCCGAAGCATCTGTAGTTTTCTGCTCCAGCACCTCATTGTTCTTTGTTCCGTAACTGGAATAGAAAGTAATCTGAGCATCTGCAATAGGCTTTCCAGTCTCAGCATCCAAAGCTACAACCTCAAAATCCTTATTCGATAAAGGTAAGGTCAACACCTTGAAGCGAGTAAGATAGAGATAGTTTTCAGAAGTTTTTCCTTTCTTGTCATCAGGTACAATCTGCATAACATAAACACCTGGTTCGCCGGGCATCAGCATGCTGTATGTACTATCTGCCGACTGGTAATTATCCGGGCGCAACAAAGAGAAGTGTTCTGCCTTCACTTTACGGGCATATTTCTTATAAAAAGAGGTATTGATCTGTGGCATATCAGTTTCCTCTTTCAATAAAGTAGTATGAAACAGGTTCACTGTAAATCCATCCAGATTACGATGGGTCACTCTCAATTTCAAAGAGTCACCGGGGTAAGTAGCCCTGCTTGCAGTCAGGTTAAGTTGAGGTTGCAATATGCTTTCTTTCAGTTCACGCAATGCGGATATGCGTTTGTAGTCAGGGTAAAGACTAATAGCCTCATCACAGGTTTGCAATGCTTCCGGGTATTTACGCATATTGCGGTAATAACGGGCCTTAGCTAGATACGCCTCTGCACATACATCACGTTTACCATAGTCTTTAATGATACGGTCTAATGCACGTAGATATTGGTTCGGCGCTTCGCTCTCACCTTCTTTTACAGCACGGGGACGAAGCAAGACATCTCCTTCACGGTTACGCCAAGCCATATAATCCAGCATAGTCAGTACGGCAGCATCTTCCCGATCAGGCATTTTCCGATAGGTATTTATCATCTGCCCATAAATGCCCATAATGTCTTTCTTCACCAAAGAATCCGTATCAAACCACGAGACTTTCTGTAAAGCATCGATAGCACGTGATGCCAGCAAATGATACATTTCATGATGGTAGTATTCACTTGCATCTCCTAAAATCACAAAAGGAATATAAGTACGTGAAGATGTCTTCAGTAACTCTGTAGAGTCTTTCAAGGCTTCACCGGTATATTTTATTACCTGATTCACAAACAAATTGGCACTCCATTCGCGGATATCCGCCGGTAGAGCCGTCTCTCCCAGATTAAGCGAAGTACGATTCCGCAATTCCCAGCGGTTATTATCTGCATAATTGGCATAGATACTCGCTACCAGTGAATTCAACACTGCACGGCTGACCGGATTTTGCTCATGCAACGCCCATTGTTCCAATCCTTTCAGATTGACATAGAAACTATCGGGCGTCAGTATATTCTGATACGTATTCCGGCACATATAGGCTTTAAGCATCTGCGGGGTATTCTTTTCGCGTTCCCCCTTCCGGAATATCTCATCCGTCAGTTTAATCACAGTTTGCGGCAAACTCTTTTCCTGTGCTTGCTCCACTTGCTTCCACAACTTATCAAACGACTGCGCATGCAGCACAGGCACACAGCCCCAAAACGCTGCCAGCAACACCAAACTACAAATTCTTTGAATTTTTTCCATGGATACTATTCTGTTAGTCTTTGTACTAACAACAAAGAAAGGGAATAAAGTTTAAACAAAAGCTGTTTTTTATATAAAAAAGCTTTCAAAGGGATATAAAAAGAAGCGAGAAATACGTTTTCAAGACGTACTCCTCGCTTCATAAAGTTTAGTTCAAATGCTTTTTTACTTCTTCAGGGTATAACCCATCATCAACATCTCATTCCGACCTACTTCGGCGAGAATGTTTCTCCATGTTTTAAAAATCTTTTTTTTCATAACCTTAAAAATTAAACTAATACCTAAAAATCAAATACACACTCATAAAAAGGGGGTTAATAAATTGTAGAGTAACCCCAAACGTGCTTATCAGCTTCGCTGATGTGCTTAAAAATTTTCTTTAACATTTTCATTTTGTTATCCTCCTTAAAAATCTTGTTATCCTATTGAAATCATGTTTTATAACACAAAAATAATACCTTTGTTCGAAACTTCGAGCGATATATTACATAAAAGTATGTTTTATAACATATTTCTTGATCTACATCAAAAATAAGAAGATTAGACAAGAAGAAAATAAGCAAGAATGGCAGGAAATGAAACGAATGACAAGACAGGAGACAAGATGGCAGAAAAAGAGTGAGGCCGCTTCCCACTGGAAACAGCCTCACACAACAACATTTTACTTTTCACGATGGTGAAAAAAAGGACTAGTCTTCACAGAGTAGTTTTCTCTTTTATAATGGCATCATTAATTTTATGAATTTGAGTCCATCAAACAGAGACGCCATCCGCCTAAATAATTTACAGGCTTAAAGTACCACTTATTGGCAGCTTCCGGCACTGTTCCGTCAGCTTCCCTCATTACTATAGTACATTTCACCTCATTCATCAAGGCTGTTTTAAACTTTATATTGTTTATACGATAACTCAACACTGGAATCTGCTTCAACATACAGACTACGTTGCTCATTTCTTCATTGCTAAGTTGGAGAGGCTCATTCCATGCATCTTCAGGATCAAGCTTGTAAAGCATGGAAACAGCCTGCTCGTATTGTTTGTTTTGCACACAAGTCATAAACTTATCCACTAAATTTTCTACAGCTAGAGTATCTTCCCGAACCAATCCACTAACGAAATCATTAAATTGTTCTTCAGATAAATCCACTACAGCCTGTTTTTTATCCACTGATTGACAGGATAAAAGATTAAAAAGAGTGGCAAGTACAAAAACAAAAATCAGGTGTTTCATCTTTTATTATTGAAAAGTACAAAGAAGTAAGGGCACTACTTACCCTTACTCTTATTTATGATTCGAATGACTCCGAATTAGTTAGCTACTGTTGCAGCGATTTTACAGATTACATATACGCGGATTGTACCCCAATCATACTTAACATCAAACGGAACCTTAATCTGGAAATCACCTACGGTTGTATTATTATTCTCATATACCAGTTCACCGAAGTAATGAGCAACAGCTCCCTTACCATTCTGAATATCATTTTCTGTCGGTTCTATAAAATTGAACTTAATCTTCTTACTTGCAGCACTTAGCAAATCTTTAAAATCACCAGAAGTAGAGTTCATATCAGTTCTGATTTGATCTTCCAAACAAGAGATAGACTTGATACCATAATATTCATAGTAGTTTTCTCCCTTAGTAACCGCAGTATTATCAAAGTTATGATCACGCCAATCGGTGAAAGTCAATTTCAACATAGCTTTAGAGCCGCCTGTTTCACCATCCAAGAAATTAGTTTCATGAGGATCAGCTACACTAACAGGACGCAAGAACTTCGCAAAGAATGTATTGTTAGACAAAGCAAATGGAACATAGTCACAATTAGCTGCATTTATCTGAATTTTTGCAGTAAAGGTTTGCTTATCCGCCAATTCATTGTGATCTGCATAGTTCAAGATATCCTTAGCCCATTCATTAGTAGCGTTATCCGCATTATATTCTAATGTAGAAGCATTGATAGTTACAACAGGATATTTAATAAGAGGAGCACCTACCTTATTTGCATACAAAGTCTTTCCATTATTACCTACTGTAATATCATATTTCTGACCGGAATTACCTGTAACCGGAGTCAAAGCAGTTCCTTGCGGATTTACGAAAGTGAATGTTTTAGTCAACTTAGCATCCGTAAATGCAGTATAAACAGCATCAATACCAGTAACTGTCACATCGTTACCCATAAATGTGTTCAAGATATCAGATTTGAATTCATCGTCTGCACCTTCCTGTCCCACGGTTTCAACATTAGCATGAATATCACTATAGCCAGTTCCAGCTTTCGGATCATTTTTGGCATACCAATAAGCTCTGTTCTTATCAGCGTCAGCCAATGTACCAGCCGGTGTTACATTACGTTTTGATGGAGTCCAATTCAACGTCACATATACATATTGATTGATACCTTTAGCAGCATCGATTACTTTAGTATAACGAACGATGGCCTTCATACTTTCCTTATTTTTAAATACTTGGTAAGCTTGGTTATTCTTAACCATCCATTTCAATATCTGAGTTTCGTTACCGCCATCATCTTGAATAGATTGAGATACGATACCATACTTAGTTGTCGCAACTTTAGAAGCAGGCAAAATTCCATCGTATTGAGTAGCATCATTTACACCACCATCCAATGTAAAGTTATCATGGAAATCCTCTTTAGAAATGCCTTGCTTTTCGAGTTGGGCAATAATTTGTTCTTCAAATTGATGCCAAGTAAGTTTCAGTTCTTTTTGAGTTTCTGTACAATTTACAGTATAGATATCAGCAAAGTCAAAATTCGGAGTTAATACAACATCACTTTCTGTAATAGTGTCAACAATCTTAAATTTCATATACCCTACTGCTGCAATCTTATTACTCTTAATATCAGTTAAAGTAATACGTACCAACGGTTCACGACCTTTTTCAGCCTTATTCTGTTCTGCTCCAAATTCTTGCTGCAAACCATCCTTCGGCATTTGTGGTCTAAGAATAGCACCATTCAAAGCAGCATGAGCACTTTCCGAAGTTTTATTATCACCTACATGATAGCCAACCAGTTCATAAGAATATTTGAATCCGTAACTTTCAGATGTCTTATCAAAAGCATACTTATCCAGTTTTTTATGAATATCTTTAGTCAAATCTTCCGGATCAACTATTTCATCAAAATGAGTATTGATAAGCTTAGATAAATCTTCACCCTCATGATTCCAAATAATCTCACGAGTAGCTGTAGCATTTATAGCCTCAGCAGCAGTCTTATACAAATGTACCGTTTCATTTTGCTCGAATGGCTGACTTAGAGCCAATGTCAAATTATGAGCATTCACCGCTTTTATTGCAGCATAATCAGAAGTAATGATTGTGTCTTGCTTGCCATTATTATAATGAGCTTCCAAAGCTAGTACTGTAACTTTACTATCCTGTTCTATATCCTTAACAGTACCATTCACTAAATGAGAATTTACAGTCAGCAGACCTTTGTCTCCTTTAAAGTTGTCAACAATAGCTTCTACTACACCATTAGCTCTTGTTTTATATTCTTTATCAGCAGAAATATAAGTCAATTTAGTAATCTTTTTCCAATCTGCAATAGAAGGATTCATATGATATTCAGCAACTAAGCCTGGAGTCATAGAAGTAGCAACTCCGACCTTAGGGGCATCGGTTTTAAAATCTCCGTTTGCATTAATCTTATTAACAGTCAAGACGTTATAATTATAGGAATAAGCTCCCATAGCTTCGATACCTTGATAATAGAAAGCCGGTTTAAAGACTAGGCTGTTCAAACGAGCAGAGAGCACACCTAACAAAGTATTCAACTGATCGCTTACTTCCTTTTGCATCTCCTCATTAGCTTTCTTCAGAAGATTTTCAATTTCTTCTTTAGAACCTAAATTGGCTAACTCTTTCTTCATAGCGTCCAACTGCCCCTGAAGGGAATCAAACTTCTTGCCAGTAGCTTCTTCAAACTTCTTCAAAGCATCAATCTGAACCTGCAATGCCTGATCGGCTTTTGCCCGTGCTTCTACTTCTGCATTCAAATCAACGCCTAAATCTTTCAAGTCCTCTTTCATTGTATTCAGGTCACTCTGAATACCATCTATCTTACCTGAAAGTACAGAAAGTTCCTCATCTGTTGCTACATTTTTCATTAACTCATCAATGTAAGCTTTAGCCTCTTTGATAGCCTCAGCTTTTGCGTCGCTCGCAGCTTTTTCAGCAAGTGCTTTAACAGCTGAAGCTTCAGCAACAGCTTTGTCTGCTTCTGTTTTAGCAGCATCAGCGGCAGCCTTTGCAGCATCTGCAGCAACCTGAGCAGCGTCAGCATCAGCTTGTACACCAGCTAAAGCTTTTTCCAAGCTCGTCTTTTGTGCGCTAAGTTCAGTGTTCAGATCCGTGTACTTTTGCTCAAGACCGTCGATATCATCGTCATAGTCCTTGCAAGACGTAAATACACCCGTAGAAACCATCATCAAGGCTCCAAACAGGGCTACACTCAAATACTTCTTGTTCATAATAAAAAACTTTAAATTTATAAATTTAAAAAAATAAAGAATAATAATAGTCTGATCAATAATCTTCGTCCCATTATATACCGTTACTTTATAGGTAACGGAATTGTTGAATAAAAAGAAAAAACGTACAAGAAAACTCTAGAAAAAGGCTTTTATTAGTCAAATAGTACATCGGGACATGAAAGAAATTACCTATCAAACTAATTTGTAAGAAAAGAGTAGATTGAATAAAGTGAGAAAGAGGAACATTTAATAAAACCAACTAAAGAAGAGTACGATATTTTACTGATAGACAGCGACATACTCCAACATATAAGTTATAAAAAAAAGAAACAAGAAAAACCGCCGGAGAAAATATCCCAGGAAATTAGCTGATTATTTGCATTTCTACAATAGGCAAATATCAGGTTTTATAATGAAATTCTATAAAATCCGCCCCACTCTTTAGAAGACAGCAGCATACCCTTTCACAAAGGAGATAACTTCTTGATTAGCTTGATCTATCCTTTGATTTTGAAAAGGCTTCAAATAAGTTTCCGTAACCTTGATAGATGAATGTCCCATCGCTTCTGAAATGATGCCCGGATGTATTTCACAATGATAAGCCATTGTCGCCCACGTATGGCGAATAGTATACGTACTTAGATGAGCATGACTTCCCATCCATTTCTTCAACACAGACAATTTATAGTTGAAAGCCCTCAATGCCGATTGATATTCATGATAGGCCGTTTCTGTGCCTTCAGGACTGGATAGGAAAGAGAATAGGTAAGGAGAATTTTTATCTGTATTAGCTACCATTCGAATCAATCTCATAGCCTCAGGTGTCAACGCCACTGTCAATGATCGACCGGTTTTCCGACGACGGTATTTCAGAATATTATCCTGGATATCCGCTTTACGCAAATACACCAGATCAACAAATGGGATTCCCCGCAGCAAAAACATAAGCGCAAATAGTATCTTTGTTTTTTGTACGTTTAAAGGTAAAGTACCATTAATAGGTACTTTCTCTGTTTCATAAAGTAAATTTCCAATATCAGAAGCATCTAAAGATCTTCTCTGATCAGCACATACACTTGTATGTACGTGCCTGAAAAGCCTTGGTATGTACAAGGCATAACCATTATCTACTGCCCGATTATAAACCGCCCGGAGCACCTTCATATAAGTAGATACCGTATTCCAACTACATCTTCGCTGGCGCAAATAAATTTCGAAGCGTTTCAAAAGGTTCGGATTCAATTTGCAGAACGGTATATCCTTATCATCATTAAATGCAGAGAAAGAATTCCGTGCGCTCCGGTATACATGTGCAGTGCCCCACTGACCATTGGCACGAAGTTCCAGAATAGTAGAGGATAGCATCTCCAATAATAATTTTTGTTTCATAATTGAATGTTTTTTGAATACAATTACTCTTTTTTTTAAGAATTATAGAAAAAAGAACAGCTTTATTTGCACATTTATGGAAAAACACTTATGTTTGCACCATATTTTGTGCCGTTACCTATAAAGTAACGGCATTTTTTTTAATAAAAATATCAAATAAAAAAAGCGGGGAGAATGTTCAAAAAAACATTCTCCCCGCTTTTAAAATCTATAGATATTTCTCTACTTTTCAGGTGTTTGTTCCAGCGTTGCTACCAGAAAATCGTAAAATTTAGGAACTGTAGGAATTAATGCACGTTCATCCGGTGAATGCGGAGAACGCAGTGTAGGTCCGAAGGAAATCATATCCAATCCCGGACAATTGGCACCAATAATACCACATTCCAAACCTGCATGGATTACTTTTACAGCAGGTTCTACTCCAAACTGTTGTTTATACGACAGCTTCATAGCATGCAAAATCGGAGAATCCACATTAGGCTGCCAGCCGGAATATCCTCCACTTAGTTCTACCTTCATACCTGCCATGGCAAAACAAGCCGTCAAACTGTCTGCCAGGAATTCTTTCATCGTATCGCAAGAACTGCGTGCCAGAATACGTACTTCCGCTTTACCACCACCAATGATAACAATTGCCAGATTAGATGAAGTTTCCACGGTATCGGGCACTGTAGGAATCATGCGCATCACGCCATCCTGACAAGCCATCAGCACATTAATCATATTGTCCTGAATTTCAGCAGGTACAATAGCTGCAGGAAGTTCAACCGACTCTATCGTCAAAGTAATGCCACTTTCAATTGGAGCATATTCCGCGTTGATTTGCGCCTCATATTCTTTAATATAGTCTTCCAGCCCTTCCGTATCTTCCGGATTGAACACCAATACAGCACACGCTTCGCGAGGAATGGCATTACGCATATTTCCACCTTCGAAACTTGCCAGTTGAGAATCAAATTCAATCAGCACATCATGTGCCACGCGAGCCAAAAGTTTATTGGCATTACCACGTCCCTGATTTATTTCCAGACCGGAATGTCCGCCACGCAAGCCTTTCAAGGTAATCTTACGGGCCACAGAATCAGCAGCGGGCGCTTCTTCCTTATATTCCAATGTAGCCGTCAGGTCAATACCTCCGGCACAACCGATATAAAGTTCGCCTTCATCTTCCGAGTCAAGATTCAGCAAAATTTCCCCCTTCAGGGTCCCCGGTTTCAAACCAAAAGCACCATACATGCCTGTTTCTTCATCCTTCGTAATCAAAGCCTCCAGCGGACCGTGCTTCAAGCTATTATCTTCCAGCACTGCCATGATAGCAGCAACACCCAGACCATTATCAGCTCCCAGCGTTGTACCTTTAGCTTTTACCCAATCACCATCGATATAGGTTTCAATAGGATCTTTTGTAAAATCGTGAACAGTATCATTGTTCTTCTGAGGCACCATATCCATGTGTGCCTGAAGAATGACGCCTTTGCGGTTTTCCATACCCGGAGTAGCTGCCTTACGAATGATAACATTGCCTATTTCATCGACAAATGATTCCAAGCCCAAGCCTTTTCCAAAGTTTACAAGGAACTCTGTTATTTTCTCCATGTGTCCGGACGGACGGGGAATTTGAGTCAGCGAATAAAAATGCTTCCACACATTCTGTGGAGCTAATTGCAAAATTGTACTCATAACGTTTAAAAGTTAGTTTTCGCAAATATACATTTTTATTCTTAAACCATGCAATAAATACTGTACGAATTAAATCTATCAAAAAGCATACTTACATTCAACTTTTTATTTTTTCTTTCTGCAATGCCTCTTTCAACATTACTTTATCCAGCAGTTTCTTCTTTGACTGGATCATGCGCAATGCACACCGCCTCACCACATTCGTAATAGCCCCACCGGACAACTCCGTTTCCGCCGCCATAGTTATCAATTCTTCCGCATCCTTTCCCAACCATTTCCCAGGAAGCATGTTCCGCCATAACTCAGCCCGTTGTTCCTCCGTCGGCATCGGAAAATAAACTACCGACTGGAAACGGCGGGAGAATGCCTCGTCTATGTTCGAGCGTAGGTTTGTCGCCAGAATGACCATGCCGGGAAAATCTTCAATCCGTTGCAACAGGTAAGCCACTTCCTGGTTAGCATGTCGGTCATTGGATGTATTGGTGGATGTACGTTTGCCAAACAAAGCATCCGCTTCATCAAAAAACAGAATCCAGTTCCGGTTCTCGGCAAGGTCGAATACCTTTGCCAAGTTCTTTTCCGTTTCGCCGATATACTTGGATACAATCATGGACAAGTCTATCCGGTACACGTCCATCTCATTCTTCTTGCCCAAAAGAGTCGCAGCCAATGTTTTTCCCGTACCCGGAGGTCCATAAAACAGCGAACGGTATCCAGCTTTCAGAATACGGGACAGTCCCCAATCCTCCATGACAGTCTTACCGGAGGAAATCCATACATTGATTTCTTCCAATTCGGTAGCTACCTGATAGTCCAGTACCATATCTTCCCATTCCAACTGCGTGGTAATGCGTTTGGCGGGAAAGCCGATGTTATAATCAGGTTTATATTCCTTGTCCAGCAAGACACGGCTTAAGAATTCTTCCGATACACGCAATTGCCCACTGAGAAAGGGTTCACCTTCTCCGGCGCCTTCCAGACGGAGGATATTCTTTGTGTAGAACCAGTGATCCTTCTGGAAGAACCGGATCACCCCTTTCCGTTTTTCCGTATCTTCTCCGGCAAGGATAAAAGAGGCAGTCTCACCAGTTGGCAGAAAACCTCCATGTGACAAGCCTTTCCAACCACCGAATTCCGTATATTGCCGGTCGAAGTTCTTGTTTTGTACAAAAAAGATGTCCAGTATCTGCGGACAGACATGCGGCATCAACGCCAACATGACCACCATCCGTTCGTCAAATGTCAAGTCGGGAACGCCAGTCACCTTTTCCAACCATCCGTTTACAGGTGGTTTTACTTCTTCCAGCGAGGAGTATTCACACTCCTGTTGGAAATAAAGCTGGATAGAAATAGTCAAAACTTGATTGAACCATCCGATAAATTCATTCATAGACTATTCTTTTACAAGCCATTCGCTCTGGCACCCATTACGTCCGCCTCATGTTCTAAATCTATATTGTCGTTGACCGGCATACCACCCACTTCCGTAGTAGGTTCAACACGTCCTGCCAGCTGTTGGACTACATGCCATGCCTCATGGGGCAGATGCATCTCTTGGCCGGGTGCCACATGGATGTCCGTTCCTTGCGTATAAGCTAGTGCCTGGACAGTGGCAGGCTGTGAAGAATTATAATGTACTTTTACATCATCCATTGAAAACCCCGAAAGACTTTCGACCCCAGCTTTCAGATTATCAGGCAAACCGGTATTATTCGGTTTCTGTTGGCATACAGTATCCGATTTCATTTGCACGCCCTCTGCATCATCTTCCACACGCTGAACAGTAGGTTCAAATTTACCCTGCAAGGTATCTTCTTCCTCGTCAGACTGTAACTGGGCAGTTTTCATCTGAAATCCTTCTTCATCCTCTAAGCCAACACGTTGCAAAAGTGTGTTCACCATACGGTTATCAACAAATTGTAATGCACCGCCGCCATCCTGCTTTTGCTGTATGGTACGTGCTACTTTTTCCTGATGTACTTTCTCTGCTTCCATACGATTTCTTTATTTAATATTTAATATCAGAATTCCTGCTTATCGTGCCATTTTACTTGTATGTATTTCTTCAGCCACGGTAAACATATCTGCCGGAATCCCCAGGGAACGGAATCGAGTAGAATGTCATGCGTCTTGTCGTCCACGGTAAGTAGCCATTTTTCGTCCTGTTCCTCCAAGCGACCTGTACGGGTAACAAAGCTTTGCAGAAATCCTTTCAGCGACGTTCCGTTCATCTTGGACCAATGCGCTTTTACTGCCGACAGTAAGCTATCAGCGATTTGTTTTTCCTCGGCAGTCAGTTCCAGCCGTTTTGGCAACGGGATATGCATCGGCAACCCAACAAGCAGACGATTGAACACCAATTCTGTTTCCCGGTATTCCTTTTCTTCTTGACAAGTGAGGTATTGTAACAAGAACATGGCACGAATTCTTGATTTCGTATCTTTGATATCCTTCCTTGCCTCGTTCAGATAATCGAGCATACTCAGCAATCGGAGAAACCACGCAGACAGCAGACAGAGACCTGCATTATTAACAAAGAATATTTTAGAATCAGACACCGGTTCGCCGGTTAACCAATTCTTGTCCTCTTCCGGCATTAATTTTTCACTTATCATATTCACTATGTCTTTAAGTTCATTTTCTGTTTTTTCTTGCAGGATAGGAAGTGATTTCACAAATGAGCGAATATTCTCTTCCCTGCTATTGTACACCCATTCTTCCGAAGGATTTTCAATGATATAGGTTACCAGAGCAGTCTCTAAATGTTCCTTTTGAGACGGATAATTTGTCGATATGTAATCCATAACTTGCTGCAACAGTTCTGCTTGCGAAAGAGACAGACTTGCAACCAGCCGCAGCCATTCTCCGGTATTCATCCATTCCAACCATTTATCTGTATGCAATGTATTCCGTACCACAGACTGACGAATGTAGGCCAACAGTTCTTTCGGTCGGAAGAAGATATGGTTGTAGAGCATTCTTTTTCGTACACTTTCCGGCAAAGTATCATCTGCAATCCACTCTATCGGTAATCGGGCTACGTTTTTACCGAACAGGCGGGAAATGAAATAATCTTCCATTTGTTCCGGCGTTTGTTTTTTCCAATTTGTTTCCCTTACCCATAACAGCAATATTCTGGTTATATCTGAAGCAAATACCCGATCATTAGCGAATCGGCTGAGCCAGCTTGTCAACTGCCTGAAATCATCAGGATATTCAAATCCTGCAACGGCAGACAAAAACAGACTCAATTGTTTCAGTATGGTTATATCCGATACATCGACAATCCGTTTTATTAAAACCAGATCAGCATCCTTCTCCAGCCATGCCAAAAATTTCTCCGGATACTTTTCCAGAACGGAAACAATATGATGACTGAATATGGTATTGCTTATATTCTTTTGTAACAATACATCAGCAAACTCGTCCTCCCGTACATCTTGCCATGCCTCCATTTCCAAGTCAACAGCCAGATTGACCGATAAATTCGTCCATTCCGCATCGCTTTGGAAATCAGTCTTCCCGGTATAGACAAAATACAAATGAGCCAGGAACTTTTTTACCACCTCTTTTTCCGTTAAGGATCTTCCACCTAATGTATCTCTATCTTGCATAAAGAACAGCAATGCTTCTGAAAGAGCCGTTGAAAAAAGCCTGTCATTTCCGGTAAGGAATGGAATCCCATCAGCTTTGCATTGCAGCCATTCAATCGTTTCCGACAATACCGCTGCTTGACGGAAGTCCGCTTGTGCCACGCTTTGCAGAAGAAGAGGCGCTGACAAATAGGTTGCAACAAATATTACAGCCTTGCTTTCTTCGGGTTGCCTACGTAGCAGCCCCACCCATTCATGTACTTTTTCGACAACCATTCTCTGTAACAACTCACGCTTATCATCTGTAAAGATGGTAGCGTCTTCCAGCCAATCGGTAAAGCCATTTCCAGCGTTCCAGCGGTTTTCCAACAGTATGGGAAGGATGTCGGAGTCTTTTTGGGTTTGCCGTACCCATTCCTCAAACCTTACTTTTGCAGGATTCCCGTTACCTGCCTCGATAGTCATCAGCAGGTCCAGTACTGCTTCCATATCATCATATTCCTCATTCCTGGTTTCTGTCTCCCTAATGCTTCCTTGAAATACCAGTTTAATGACAATCGGTATATTTTCCTTGCCAAACAATGTCATAAGAAGTAAATAAAGAATTTCTCTCGCAGTGCCCTCCATCTTCATTGACGATTGGGAAACTTTTGCCAGCCATAAAATCATCTGTACCTTCAGTCCGAATGTCCTATCCTTCAAATATGCTGAGAGGGCCTGTTCGTTAGTTACCAGCCAATCAAACAGGGATAACAATTCCGCAATATGAGATATACCGTTCATCCGCACAACCGACCGCCTGATAATTTCTTCTAAAACCGGCTGACTTATTAAAGTAAGTGTATACTCCAATACTTCATGCTCGTGTAACAGCCATATGGCATTCTCTTCATTTTCTATGGATTGTTCCAAGAACAATGCCGTCATTCTACGTTTTACAAGTTCCGGTATACTCTTGTCTGCTAATATCTGTCGAAGTTTCAGAATGTCGACACGTATTTTACCATTTCCTGCATCTTGCTTCCAAACATCTTCCGACAAGTACAATTTTTCAGATAATATTTTGATAGAAGGCTCATTACTACCACTTGAAAACTCCTGATAGAACTGATGTAGAAGTTGTTCGATACGTTCCGACTCCGAAAGACCGCAGTGTTCGTTTTCTATCCAAAGCAACACTGCTTTGCAAAAAATAAAGTTAAACTGAGTTTCAGAAATCCCTTTTAGACATTCTGTTTTCGATATATGGTTCAGTAGATAGGTTCTTACCTGGTCAACCACTTCCATCGCCATGAAAGAAACGGAAGAAAGCAGACGGTTGAGAAGATCAGTATCAACCATATTAGCTATAACACTAAGTAGAGCGTTGTCTTTGGCAGCCTCCGATTGTAACCAATCCATCAGTATTTCCGGCTTTTCCTTTATCAGTAGCCTAAATAAGCTTCGTTTGTCCGCCATATTTTTCTGCGTATCATTTAGATATTCTGCCACCATTTCCATATCTGTAGGATATGCCGTTTGCTTCCACCCGGAATCCAGATTCTCTTTCGGACTTTCTCCCGCCATCGGCAGACGAAGTAGAGAAAGTTGTAAAAAGATACGATACAATTCCCGGTTTAAATATCCGTCATACACAGGTGAACCGTCTGCATAGTGCGGTTGGAGATCATAGATAGCATTTAATACATCCCTATAATAATCAGGTCCGAAAACTTCAAGCAGGAAGTTGACTGTCAGTTCCATTTTAGAGAGGTAGAAAGAGTAGTTTCGCTTACGGATGAATGTGAGCAACCGATGGTGCAGATGGCGGATAAAATCTCCTTTACCCCCAAAGATAGCAATCCCGTTAAAGGGATAATAATTGATAAGCCATTCATACAAATAATGCCAGTATGGGGGCAGATCGACTTCGGCATGTTCTTCCGTTTCTGTTTCCATTATCCGACGGACAGACAGCGTATCGAGTAGTTCCGCCATATTTTGCAGCCTGTTGTCATCATTATCCTCGTGAATAAAACGCACGGGTATACCGGGTTTCATCTCCAGAAGTATTGCAAGGAAACGACGTTTCTCGTACAAGCCAAACGATGACATGGAAAGTAAGTCGGTATAGAGTCGGATAAGAGTATTGTCATCGTTTGTCTGCCATAGCAAACGACACAAAGCGTGATCTTTTCTCATACAGAGAGATACTACACCCTCTGCATGAAGCGCCTGTTGCAAAACGGCCCAATCCAATTCTTCCGTCAGGTTAAAAGCACTATTGTCCCATTCCACCTTCTGATAACCATGTTCCAGATAGAACAGTAGATTTTCCAGGCGTGAAGCATCCGTCTTTTTCCGTTCGCTCTCCGTCGGTATGCTCCATGAAGGCAACACTTTCAGCAGTTCCGCTTTGAGGCGCCGGGGAAACTCACGGTAGAAGTTTTCCTCGGGGATACTCCCCAAATCCAATTCCAACAGTTCTATTTCATGCAACACCTTGTCTTTATCCAAAGGAGAAAGGCATTCATCCACCGTTTTTTCAAAATAGTTACGGCAAAAGCCACCCCAGTCCGCATACAAGTCGTGTACGAACCGTTCGTCCGCAGCAGCGAACTCAAACGATATATGTTCAATTCGTATCATCTAATATCTGTATTTCCACGGCTTTGCCCAGCAACTCGTATATGACTTCCAGCAATTGGGCGCTGTAATCCGCCAAGTCATTGTTGGTCAAAGCCCTCATTAATAATTTGTAACAATGTTCAAAACCTTGCATACTTATCTCATCCATCCAGTATATCCGGCCTGCTAGGTGGGCGGGAATAATAGAGCGCAATAATTCCCTGCACATCTCCCTGAAGCGCGGCGAGTGGAAACGAAGTGTCCACATAGGAAGCACAATCAGTAGCCGGAAAGGTTCCGTTTTTCTCACCAATACCGGTTCCAATACGTAAACCGTTTCACACTCCCGGTTCAATTCCAGTAAATATCTCCGCAGGATGTTCGCCAGCGTATTCAACCTCTTTTTGTTATCGGTACGTCCAAGATTGGTCCATCCGCCTTTCTCCTTATTGTGGACCACCAACAGATACTCACCCTTTTTAGCTTCTACAATCCGGTAGTTACCAAGAGAAATGCCGTGGCGGAATAAGTCGCCGCTTATCCTATTCCGGTTGAATATCGGCAGTTCCGCTCTTAACTGACTATATTCTTTACGCTTTCCTTCCTCATCCGTTGCCAGTTGCTCATAAGTTACGGCCGTCACGTGCTCCGGTTCCAGTATACGTTCATCAATAAGCAGAGCATCCAGTCGGTCCGCCAGGGGACGGTCGGGTTTCTTCTCTATCAGTTGTAGATTATGCCCGGGAAGAACATTGCCCACGGTATGTTCCTCGTTCCCGTTAATGCCCAACAACCTGCAAAACCACTCCTTCACTATGGGAGCGTTATGCTCTCCCTCCGACATCGTAATATCCCGCGCCTTTGCTCTATTTTTTATCAGATAGGCAACATGACGCAAGAATGACATTCGCCGCCCAATCGTCTCACTCTCCATTTCACCATAACAGTTTGACTCTTCCAACCATTCGGGCTGGCTCTCTACTCCGTACAGGTGATCAAGAAAATCCAGATAACGACTTTTCAGTGCATAGATATTCCGAAAGGAAGAATGACGCCCCATGTCTTTTTCTTCAATGGAAAGCACGTTCGGAAGTTCTTTCACTTCCTCCAATCCTTGTTGTATTGTCCGATCATACAGTTTCAAGTATGCCTCAAAGGAAGCATAAGTTTCCTGTCCGAGTGAGAGACGGTAACATGCGGGGAACTCTCCGGCTATGGGGGAATAGGTGAAAATGTTGCGGTACGTTCCTACCATATTTCCCCAACCAATTCCTTTTACGTCGCTTTCATTCGTGCTGATACGCTTCTGAGCATAATAAAAGGTTTTCAGATATCTTGTGAACTTTTCCATATCGACTCCCATAACAGAGCGCCCCTGACGGATACGTACTTTCAGTTCTTTCTCCATACATGGAATTTTCAAGCTGAACCCTTCGGAGAAATCGGTCTGTGGCTTTCCATCCTTCATCAGGTAACAAGTACTGAACGACCGGATGCCTTCCACCTGACAAAGTTTCTTATATAACTCATATTCGGTATTCTTTTGCATAGGAATTACCACACGCACAATGCCTTCCGCCCCCTCCAACCACTCTTCGGGTGACAAGCCGGAGGTTTCCAGCTCTTCCGGCGCACAGATATACACTCCGCCGGAAAGATAATGCAAGATGGTTCCGTAGAGCCTAGCCAACACAATAGACGCATCTTTGCCCGGCTCTATCTCAAATTCTGCATGAAATTCCAGTTCTGCGGACCTCACGATGATTACCTTGTCGAGGTATTCGCACAGGTTACGGTGGCTGTTGTAAATCTTCGTAACCTGCTTTACCACCGTTTTTCCGTTATCCTCTTCTTCAAAGGGAGGAAGAGCAATCTTGACAGTGTAGCCGCCGGTTGCCGCATTACATTCCACCCATACGTTTTCCAGTTCCGGAATGCGGGCGAAGAACAGTCTTCGATAATCCTCCGGTGTAACAGGGGCAGTGGTATACACCTTTTCGGGTGGAAAGAGTCCGAAACGTTCAGGTTTGAAGATTCCATCTTCCCCGGTCAGGTAATCCATCGTACCGAAACCGAGCTTGTAGTCCATTTCTGTCAACGCATAGTTGGCGATATCCACCAGGGTCACCCCGGGATCATGAGCGTTGAAATCCGTCCATACCTTTCCTGAGAGGCGGTGCACTTCTTCAAGTGTCTGCCTTTGCAGGTATGAGTACAGATTTTCGTTTTCCGCCAACTGCCTGATATAGTGTCCATTATTACCTTTTTCCATCAGCTTATCCTTTATACATTTCCATCACTCGGCAATGTATCTCACCGGATGGGAGTTGCTTTTTGGTACGTATTTGCAGGTATATATTCTTTTCCCGCATCTGCCAACGGAAGCGGACGCTGCCCGTCCATCCCCACCAGTGCTTCTGGGGTGATTCAATTCGCTGTTGCATAAAGTTAAGCCAAAGCGCGGTAACACGTGTCAGTTGGCAAAGCCCCGTACCCTGTTCACGAAAAGAGGCATATACAGAGTATACACGGCAACCGAAACCTTCGCGCGACACATCGATTGGCAAATCATGCCACTGTTTGTCGGCAGGGACAGTCAGATAGCCTTCACCGCTGGGTGTGATTCCCCCTCCGCCTGCCGTCTGGTAAGCCGTTGCGGTAATTTCGTCTTCCACCTTCAGACTACCATACAATACTATCGATTTGTCTTGCAACGCTTCCATCACCGCTTCTCCCTTCGCATTCCTTACAGTCAGTTTCTTTTCGGGTGTGACAGCGAGAGTCCATGCGGGTATATCCACTTCTGTGAGAGGTTCTTCCGTGTAAAGCCCGATATCCAAGTGACCAGCTTGTCCAGGGAAAAACGCCCATCCACTGGGGGTTCTCATCACCTGCCCATCCTCCACAATGTTCGACACGGAATCTATCAGTTCAGCAAACTGTTGTTCTGTGGGTATAGCACCTTTCTGAAAATAGCTTTTCAGCACACTTCGGTTCCGCCTGTTATTATTCTTTTCCATAAACCACTATCCTATTATGAAGTTACTCCCGATTTCAGCTTTCTCTATGCCGTCGTAGGGAGAAAGAAGTTCTATTTTTATTACCGGAAGCAATACACTCCAAGGGTGCTTGCCTTCGAAAGTGAAGTCCACGGTATCGACATCTATACGCGACAAACTCTTACCGTTCACTTCCAACGTGACCAGCCGCATCAGATCCTCATGATTCACCATTCGGGCATGAAGTTCCTTGTAGGAGTAACGTTGCCTAAGCATTGGAATTTCTTCTTTCCGATACCACGGTGCGATATAGTTCTGTGCCAAAACAACAAGTTGCCGGACTGCCTTGCCTTTATCCGGCACGCTGTCCCACAGGATTGCTTTGCAGTGAACATTCACACGTTCGTAAACGGGATTAATTACACGCAAAGAAGCAAACGGAGATGCATATTGCCGGACAAGCTGCTGTATTTCCGCCAGTTTCCATGCCGGAGAGAGGAAATAACGGCTGTCTTCCGCACGGCTGAATACCACTAGGCATATTTTCGATGCTCCTTTATTCTGCGGAATGGGAATGCACTGTATCTTATCCACCTCGGGAAAAAATTCCAGTACAAGATGCTCATAGTCCTTTATCATGAGGGCACGGTGACGGTTACTGATGCGTGAAGTTTGTCGCACAGCCACCCCAGTTGCTGTTTCGGCAGGCTTGCCTCCGAAGCCACTCAAGGGCTGGGTGACACTTTCAATCCGTTCATCCGGTTCCTTTATACCTTGTATTGTTCCGGCAGGCAACGGAGTACCATCTCCATTTTGGGAAATGAGACGAATACAGTTTGTCCGGATACCTCGTACAGCAAGGCAGGAAGACAAATCGCCTGTCACGGCGGCACGTATCCATGCCCTACCTTGTTTATCCATATGGCTACTGCTTATTTTCTCCGGCAGCTTGATTTCTATAAATCCGCTTTGCGTCAGTCCTAACGTTTCTTCGGCAAGGACGGATTCTATGGTAATGGGATGCCATTCGTTTCCGCTCCAATATTCCCATGCCAAAGTTACCTGCCTACCCGGTTGCGGGTCATAGAATGGGATCTTTTCCTGAGGCAATACCATATCGAAGTACAACCGCAGGTTCTGCTCTCCTAGTGCGTGAAGTAAACCGAAATACAACAGATTTTCAGCCGGGACAGAAGGCAGAAACGGTTGCTTCTCTCCTTTAGTAATGGGGAATGGTTCCTGCCGGGATAGTGCCGTAATACGACTTAATCGAATGAACGAACGTTCCATATCACTTAAAGTCGTCTCTTCCGTAGCGATATAAGAAAGTTCTACATCCGCCATCACAGGGATAACCGGTTCGGAAGGTAAGTCTTTACGTTTCTTTTCCTTACAACCACTGTTGTGTACCATCGTTTCAGAAAACAAGGTGCGGTAGGCTTTTGTGCCAAAGCCGATGGAAGGGGACTCCAAGGTGATACGGAAGAAACCGTCTTTGTCACGACTGTATTCGTAAGGAACGGCAATTTCATCGCTGGAAATGGATTGTGGCTGCACTGTAAAGCTAAATACTATCTCGGCAGAATTCAGATCTCCGTTTTCATTAAAGCTAAATAGCTTTTGCTCATCACCGCATTTTTTCCACCTGCCACCTTTCTGATATTCGGTGGAAACTTTGAATGCGTCCGCATCTGTTCCGTATTCCTTATACATCTTGTTGAATCCTTCTTCTGTTTCGGGCAATTCCTTCCATATGCCTTTCAAACGGACTTCCTGCAAGTTTTTCAGACTCATTTCTTCGTTACCGAAGAGAAAACAGGCGCCACGCTCTGCCTGTATACCGAAGGGATGGAAGGGCTGCGTAGTGTCTACTTCACCCTGATCATTATAGAAGCTGAAGTTGCGAATACCGTTCACTTCCGTCTTTATTTCCACGCTGTCGAAAATGAGCTGTTGTACCCACTTGTAAGGACAGTTCGCATTATCTGTCAAGATACGGATGACAGGATATTCTGTTGTTGTGCCATGTACTTCTTCCATACAGGATGCAGGAGCAACTGCATTGTATGGCAACCTGAAGCTGAAACATAACTGACCGGATTCAATATAGCACTCGCTAGTTTGCTCCATCCAGCCTTCCGCTCCGCTCAGTTGTAGGACAAAACCTTTTGTATTGTTGAGTATAGAACTATCGGCTGTAAGATGGAAATAGATACTGATATTCCGTTCTCCTTCGTTCAACACAAGCATAGGGGACTCCACTTGCCAGCCTATGCGTAATTCTTCACCATGTGCGAACAGGGTTTGAGCATCGGTTGTATCTTGAAGTTGTATAGCTTGTTTATAGAGTTCCAAAGCTCCTCCATAAGAAGGATTGGAAAAACCGTACAGTGCATCCGCTTCCACACACTGCACGGGGCTGATATATTCTTTTTTTTCAGTCCGATAAATAAGTTCTTCTCCTGTGGCATTTTGCCCGGCGGGGAATGGCTCATCCTTAGGCAAGGTAAAACCTCCGATACCTTCTGTGGGTGTGATAATGACATAGACGTTGTCTTGTACCGCATCCTGTGGTACGGCATGCAGGATGTCCTTACGATAGAGTTCAGGCAACGTAGCAAGGCGGCGGTTGAAAGCCTCAGCAATGCTGCCATAGTTTTTCAGATAGACAACGAGCAGGGACAGTGCCGGGTCTATATCGCCACTGTCCTTTATTTGATTCAGATAGTAATCAGCATTCTCCTGTATAGCGGCCACGGTGCGAAGCATCCGGTAATAGTTATTGTTTCCATCTAGTTCATCGGCAGACAATGACTGTTCCAAACGTTCTTTCAACCAGCGGGCGGTTTCAGCGGCAGGGCTGCTGTTATTTCCTGCTTGCCAAGTGTTATGCAGATAGCTGTCCAACCGAGCTATCCACCGATTGATGTCCTGTCGTAATTTCTGGACATAGGCAGCCTGCATTGCTGTACCTTGTACATTGGCAAAGCTGTTACCATAGTTCGACAGCTTCTTGCGGGTAATATCGGCAAATACGGTCAGTTCTTGGTTCTCCAGGAAGGGGTACAACATATCTTCCTCTCCATCACCATCATGATAGCGGAGAGGTTCGTCAGCCTTGGTCAGACGATGCAAGAGTTTGTTCCAGTCGCTTTCCAGCGCCGGAAAACTGTCCAACCGTGCACGGTCTGTCTCAAAATCTATGCGGAGCGTGCCTTTCAGTTTGTATGTCGTTCTTTCTATCATCACCTCGTCCTCTTGAATTATACAGTCCCGATCAGTTCGATTCCCTCGTTCTGTTTTCAGACATTATGGATCATACTCATGCAACCTGCATATTTTTTTGTTCAATCGAATTTGCAATCCAACTTATATTGTTCCTTGTTTTTTTGTTGTTTCGAATTGAAAACCTTGATACTCATACCACCGGATTACAAATCTGCCAGGACAGACATTTTTAGTTAAATTACTAAGAGCCTCCAAATATAGCGCTCTTAACTCCTTCGCTACTACTTCTACCTGGAAAATGCTTTTTCCCAACAACCAGACCAATAGGATTTGATACATTAATTAATTCTACAATGCCCGGTTGGCACTTTTCTAAATCACTATATCCTGCTTTATCTTCATAACTAAACCCTCCTACTCCATTTACACCGTCCATTATTTCATGATATGAATGATGAGAACGAGGAGGTAATAGATTAGCCATAATCACTAATATTGCCTGTTTAATCGTTGGTACTTCCCCAGCAACTAATTTTGTTCCTATCGGTACTTTCCCAGCAACTAATTCTGTTCTTATATGATGCCAAGCTGATATATATCGAAATGCGGTACCACTTGGTCCAGATAAAACAGGCTTACTTAGTGCTTTAGCTTCTTCAATATAAGGAGTAAACGTAATAACATTAAATTGGCCTCCAGCATGTGATTGTAGATACTCTTGTCCATGTGGATTGTCCGTTGGAAAAATTCGTTGTGTTTCACCGACAGTATCTGTGCTTGTGCTGTATCTAATATGTAATATATCTGTCAAATATTCCACTCGTTTTTGTTCTTCCAGTCCATCTAAATATGAAATAAAGCCAATTTCTTCCATGTGTGAAGAAGCTGGTAGCATACAGTACGTATTGTAGACTATTTGCCTTGTTCCCTCAGGCCATTCACTAGGTTTAACATTTTCAATCTTTTCATCAAAGGAAAGACCTTTAGTGTTTCTCATTGACAATATATTTTGTGGGGGATAATTTTGTTTCCAGCCGCCTTTAGATTCCATTATTTTATCAAAATACAGAGTAGATTTATACACATCTGTATCAAGACTTTCACCGCCATGCACAGTTCCATATGCTCCAGCCCAGCTTTTTTCGACTCCGCTTGCTTCTTTTCTGATTGCTTCTTTCGGAATCTTTGCATAGCATGCTGCTATTTCGCAAATCTGATGCGCATATTTTTGCATACTTAACTGCAAAAATTTGCCCAATTTCTGTTCAAATATAGCATTATCTTGCATATTAGATTGACTAGCAGTTTCTGTAATACGTCCATTATTTCGGCCAAAAAGAATAAAAGCATCCACTAACTGCATACGTTCTTTCATAAAAAGAACCGTATATGGAATTGTCGATTGCATATATTTATGAAGTTCAGCAAGATGATAAACCGTAGGATTTCGTATACTCAAACACTCAAGAAGTTCCTTTTCAGCAAGTTTTTTATCATGATCATCTTTCACTACACACTGCAAAACATTTGTTTTTAAGGTTTTAACAGTCTCCTGTGCAATTTTCCTCCCTCGATTATCCTCTAATCTGAACAGCTGCGTTCTTTTCTTCTCCGGCTGATGAAACATCCGACCAGTAGGTTCTTTATGTTGTCTAGCTGCATACATGTTGCTCAAATTTTAATTATTAATATTCAGTTTGCCGAAGTCCCTTTCCCAAGTCTTTTCACATATCTATGTTATTTAAATTTGTCCCTTCATTCAAATAGAACGGATAAACCATATTACTCCGATTATTCGTCCTAACAATGGTATATATCAATTTTATCAACAGTACTCCTTCCTCCTCCTTTTTTTCAAAAGAAACTTCCTCCAGCGTGATACGCGGTTCAAAAAGCATAACCGCCCTTGTGATGTCATTCCGCATCTGTGTTACTATTTCTGTATCCATCACCTCAAAAGTGTACTTACGGAGTGGACAACCATAGTCATAGCGGTTCACCCGTTCGCTGGACGACGTACTCAACAGAACATACAAGCTTTGCTGGATATCCTCCTCATAAGACACCATCTTTACACCGTTTTCTGTCAGCGTAGGCGGAAAGTTCCAACCTTTTCCCAGAAAGCCATCATTGTCCAATATATTATTCTTTTCGCTCATACTCTTTATCCTCCTATCATCACTGTTGGACATCCGGCAGCTATCGTGCCACCATGTGCGGTGCTGTCACCCATACGAGCTGCAGGTTTGCCACCTATCATCACAGTGGATGAACCTTTTACTATTGTATCCGGTGGTCCCACGCAGACGCACATGTCACCTACGACGGCTGCCGGTATTTTCCCTATCAAAACATTCGGCACACTTGGGCCGACTATCGGTCCGCCCACATGCGGTATCGGCGAGGGAAACGCCGGGGTCTGCATGGGGCAGGTGTGCATATCAGTTATTCTTGCTGCTGGAGGCATAATTTTCAAATTAAAAGTTATAAATTAAAAATCCATTTCCTAATTGTCCATTAGTTTATCATGACCATTGCACCTTTAACAGTAGTTTGGCCCGAAGCTGAAAGTTCCGCCTTGGCGTTGCCTTTAACAGTTGCGCTCACTTTAGCCTCCATTTTCACGTTCAGTCCTTCCAGGCTGACATCCTGCTTGGCGGTGGCGTTGATTTTTGAAGTGGCCTCTATTGTGATGGCGCCTTTCGCTTTCAGTGTGATATCTTTTGCCGACGAGAGGGAAATACCGCTACTGTTCATTACAATTTCGTTCTTATTCTGGTCGGTCAACTTGATATGCTTGTCATCATCGCTGATTTCCACCGTGTTTTTTCCGGGAGTAGAAATCGTTATCACCTTCTTTTCCTCATTGAATTCTATTCGCATCTTCTCACGGGTAACGATGGCTTTCGTATTATTCTTTGCCTCGTATTCATAAGGCGGTTTGTGCTTTTCACCATACACCCCGCCCAATATGACGGGATGCCCGGGGTCTTCATTCATAAAGCCCACCACCACTTCATCATCCGGTTCGGGCAGGAAGAAGTTACCTGACGCATTTGTGGCGTACATAGTGGAGAGCCTTGCCCAAAGCAGCTTGTTCTTTCCATCCATCCATGGCAATTCTATCTGAATACGGTATTCTTTCAGCGGATCGCCGTCCAGTTTCCTTACCACTGCCGCATGAAGTCCCTGCAAACCGGGCAGAAAACCGGAAGCGGAAGGCGATACCACATCCGTTTCATCAGTAATGTTCAGGGATGAAACGCCTGCACCCGCTTCGGTCATCCATTCGTTGTTCTCGATAGTATGCGTCACTGAGCCGACAAACAGATTGCCGTTGAATCGTTTGCCCAAGCCTTTCAGTTCGATGATGCAGCCGGGCACTACCTTGGCGGAACCGTAAAAGCTGCATGATCCTTGATAACGTGCCAATCCAGCTTTCAATGCCATGCCATCCGCCCATTGCTTCAACGCTTTCTCGTCTGTAGGAGCATCAGTTTGCAACAAAAAGCTATCGCCTGTGGCAATGTTCTTTGGCTGCAAGTCCCCTTGCTTATTGAGCGAGGGGGAACTAGCGGACACTTTCACAGCTTTCTGTGTAGCGGGATCCCAAGACATCGCTTCATATTGCGTAAACTGGTCATCAGCGGACAGTTCAAGGTCAAAAGCAGTCAAGTCGACACCATAAGTTACAGTCAGTACAGGCGACGCACTCACATCGGGTTTCTTCACCTTAATCTTACTACCATCAGTAAAGATGAACAGGCCGTTGGCATCGGCACGCGAAAGGGCAAAGTCCCAATCGGAACAATAATACTGTACCAGCGTGGGGTGCTGATAGGGTGTGGAGTCTACTTCCACACTACCGTAAGCCAACAATACTTCCTTAATGATGTCACAGTCCTTCTTCTTCTCAAAAATACGATTCTTACGTCCTTGCGTCGCGGAATAGGCATAATCACGACATTCCACCAACATATAGGAACGAAAATCCCTATCGGTGATGATGCGTAACCCAATAATCACACCATCGAATAGCGTATCTTCCTTGTCAATATCGCCTGCATCCAGACGGATAGTATTGCCCGGCTTGAAAAGGTCGGCATCACTCTCGTCAAAAGTCTGCTTGTCCATATTTCCGGCATTAAACTTCAATGTTGCTTTGCCAATGCGGTTCAGTTCCTGATGCACCATAGCGGAAACCAAAGCGTACTCATCTTTCAGTTTGCTCCCGTTACAATAAACGGAACAAGCTAGTACGCGGTCTTTGTGTACAGAAGGCGATTCAGCCATAATTTTAATTATTTTTTTAACATCGGCAACAGGATCTTGGTACCGCTGGGTACGTTCCTGTAACCGTTCAGGTTATTAAATCGGGCAACTTCGCCCACAAGGAGCGGGTCACCATAAACTTCATTACATAGGGCTGCCAATGTTTGCCCTTCCTTCAGCGTGACCATCCGAGACACATCGGGCGAACGTTTCGGGAATCTTTTATTTTCTTCCTTCTGACTGCAATAGCCCGTCAGTGTCACTTTCAATTCAGCGCGAAGAGGTATACCATCCAAGTCGAACAAAGTATATTCCGTTTCGAGCGTCTTGAGTTGCCCAAAAAAAAGAATGTCACCGTACTGCACCTTGACGAACGATGGACGATGCCCTTCACTATTATAGCAATAAAGGCGTTGTTCCAGATCGTTCACCACATCGTGGACGGGTTTCTTCTCACAATCATCATCCAAGGCATTGGTCATATCGAGCAGGCACTCAAAGTAAAGGGTCTCCGGACGGTAACGTGCATATACGTTCGACCCGTTCAAGCTCCCTAACTGCTTATCCTCCGCATATTGGATCCCTTTCGTGAACTTCACCTTATCGGGATTGATGGGAAGTTCCAGCGCAGATTTATATTCGCTACTGAAATTCTCGTCCGTATAGGCTGTGATGGTCATCTGTCCCATTTCACTTTTTCTTTATGCATTACTAACGCTCATTTTTCTTTCTCTGCCACTGCCGGGAACCGGGCCGGATGCTATCTTCTGCATCCAACCTGTCCCTTACGCGATTTTCAATCTTTCGGATAAGCTCTTCCGAAACTTCCACCTCCGTGACGATTCGTTTTTCTACAACCGTCCTGATATGCATTTCTTTTATAACAACAGGCATAATTTCTACAGTTTACGTTCTAACCGATTACAATTCAGAGTGACAGTTTCCATTGCAAGTCCACTTCTTGCGGCATCCAATCCACTGAGTGAGCATCCTATCGGATAACAGTGCGAACACAGCCAAGCTGCAACCGGAACATTGGCCTGACTTTGTAGTGTAATGACCATATCCAGGGCAATAATCTGATCTTTGGCATTTTTCATGTTCAAACTGTTACAACAGTCATTCACCCAGATTTCAAACGGTGCAGCCAAAGGCACAAGCGGTGATTTCAAAGTTATTTTGCCATATTTGATTGCTTTAGGCAATTCTTGGGCAGTATTCTCCGCTCCCGTCTGTGTCTGTTTTTCATAGTTCCACCCTAAACCGCTGACTTCCGTAAACGAGGCGTAAAACAGTGAGACAAGTCTCTCCATAAAACACACCCGAAAGTAAAACTCATAGGGTGGCAGAAATTTCCATGCAAGATTCTCAATCATAATCTATAAAAATCATTCACTAATCTGTATTCCTTCGTGTGCCAGAATCAATGTTTCCATAGCTACTGAGTTACCATCGGCCTTGAAGCCTTCCACCGTAATCTTCTTCGGCCAGGCATTTGTCAACGACCAGGTTTTTACGGCTGAATGTGACTCATCCAGCAAACTGATAGTTACGTTTTCGCGTTGGATGATATTCATGTTCACATTACCAATCCATTTCCATAGTTGGGAATCAGAAACGAATATACCTTTTTTCAAAGTGATGTCACTCACTTTCTTCAGCCCGGGCATCTTCAATTTTGTGAAATCATTGCTGTCACCGGCGCGATAGGTGATTTCCTCGAATTCGGTTTCAAGCCCCGACACTTCACTGAAAGATATTTCACCCACACTTCCCAATGTCACTTTGAAATGAAAACTCGGTAACGGCCACATCTTAGTGTCCTGACTCTGTGCTGATCCATTATCTGCCATAATATTCTAATTTTTAATTGTTAATTTTTAATTATTCTCAGCTCTTCTGCGCCTGCTGTTGGAAAGTGATTTCGATAAACTCTGCCGGACGAGTAACAGCTACCAATACCGTAATGCGCATAGTTCCTTCCAGTATATCATCATTTGTCATGGTATCACCCAGACCGACATGCACTTCGTAAGCTTCTTCAGGTGTTGAACCCGCAAGTCCACCACGTTTCCACACACTGCGTAGGAAATTCTCAATCATGCACTTCATGTTGATCCATGTATTAGCATCGTTCGGTTCGAATACATAGGCACGAGCGGCATTCTTAACCGATTGTTCCAGAAAAATCATCGTGCGGCGAACGTTGATGTAACGCCAGTCTTGCGAATTGCCGTCCAATGTACGGGCACCCCATACCTTGATACCTTCGCCGGGGAAAGTGCGGATGGCATTGATAGCCTTTCCGCTCATTGGCATATTCAATACTTCCTGGTCTTTGTCTGTAACAGGGACAGCGGGCTTGTTCACGTAGCTAACGGATACATTGGCGGGAGCTTTCCACACACCGCGTGTATTATCTATCATCGTATAGACACCGGCCATTACAGCCGAGGGAGGCAACAGGTTCAAATAGTCTTTCACTTTCTTCGCCAGCAATTTGTATTGCGGCCAATTCTGCAACAGGGCATTATGAAGATCTGTCTTAACTTGTTGAATATCGCCCGCTTTCAATACCTTACCGGTAGCATCCTTCTCTGTGCTTATCATAGTAAAGCACTTTTTGATATACTCATCCACCTTTGAATCGCCACTAAAGGTCATTGAAGTGGTATCTACATTATAGGTCCAGACCAGCACCCTTCCATCAATGTCAGTGTCCGATAATACCGAAGTTTCGAGCCAGGGATAATAAGCTGCCGCATATTGCAGGTTTGTAGTACCTATGCCTGCTCCAAACGAGTCTGAAATTTCCTCTGTCTTAGCACCCGCTCCCATTGGCACATCCAGCAAAGCAAAATATTTTTGCTTATCGGCCAATTCCTTTAACAAATCAGTATAGACATTCATACAGTTGGCTGAGTTTACCGCTTCCGGCACTACCACCATTGTGATGTCCTGTTCTTTTTTGATATTGGCAAACACAGTGTCCTTATTAGCCGAATACGACTCATAAAAATCAGCGTTATATCCACCCAATGAAACTACATAGCACGTTCCGCCGCCATTGGCGAAAAACAGCACCATGTGATAATACAAGGTATAAATATGTTCTGGCGCTTTGCATTTCAAAGCCATTTTCTTTTCATTATCAGGAAAACAAAACAAATATTTATCCTCGTCATCATCCTTAATCTCTTCAGAAGAAAGCATGAACTGAGGTGTGGGTGCACCTCCGAAATACGTGTTGTACTCCGTCATTGATGAAATCCGCACCGGCTTGTTCAGCAAAGACGAGGTTCCATCCTGAGCTGTCCCGGTAAGGCCGATAAAGACCGGAATAGCGGTTTCAACTTCCACTATGGAATTACCGAAGGCATTCTTCTCTTTGATGTAAACACCGGGGGTCTTATATTCTCCCATGATTCTTATAATTTAAGTTCAACAATCGGTTATCAACTCTTTTGTGCCTGCTGCTGGAATGTAATCTCAATGAATTCGGCAGGATGGGTAACAGCTACGAGAACTGTAATACGCATGATACCGTCCAATATATCTTCAGCAGTCATGGTATCGCCCAAGCCTATATGCACCTCAAAGGCATCTTCAGGAGTCGCGCCTGCCAGTCCGCCACGTTTCCACACACTACGCAGAAAATTCTCAATCATGCACTTCATGTTAATCCATGTACCGGCAGCATTCGGCTCAAATACATAAGCGCGGGCAGCATTCTTTATCGATTCTTCCAGGAATAGCAGGGTGCGGCGTACATTCACATACCTCCAATCCAAGGAATTTCCATCCAGTGTACGTGCTCCCCATACCTTTATACCCTCGCCACGGAACGGGCGTATCACATTGACAGCCTTTCCATGAGCAGGGGTATTCAAATCGGCCTGCTGATCGTCGTCGATGTCTTCTACCAGACTGTCCACATAGCTCAACGTTACGTTGGCAGGGGCTTTCCATACACCGCGACTATTATCTACCATAGTGTAAATTCCTGCCATAGCTGCAGACGGGGGAAGCAGGTTCAATTTTTTCAGCACACCTTTTATAGCCTGCTTATAAACGGATGAACCGTTGTACAACGCTTGATGGAAGGCCTGTTTATTTGCAATATTGTCAGTGGAAGGAACCCAAACAACCTCTATTCTTTTACTTATCACCTCTGTTTCCCCCTCTTTAGTGATATCATCCACCGTCATTACACCAATTATTTTTCCTTCCTTATTTGCAATATTCCCTGCCACAACATCAGCAAATTCAAAAGTATGATTATTCACTTTCTTTACTGCATCTTTTTCAAGCTCAAACACGTCTGTCCTTTCACAGAAAGCCGTCACTATGCCGGAAAAAGCGGGATCAATATCGGAGAGTTTGTTTCGGTTAGCATAAATATTATCAGTCCATACAAACACATCGCCCGTCAAGTCCCGATCTCCCACTACCGAAGTATTCAACCAAGGGAAATAGGCTGCGCCATAAGACAAAAAATTGGAACCGATATTAGTACAAAAGATAGTTACTTGGTCTTCTATGTTTGTATTTTCATCTGCCTTCGGATAAATATCAAGCAGCGCGAAACGGTTTTTCATTCTGTCACCACAATGAGAAAGCATCTGTTGCTGTATATCCCTAAACTCTTCATTACTATTCAGATTTACAGCTTCAGGTATGACCACCAGCGTAATCTCCTGCTCAAGGGTCAGCTTTTCCAATCCAGTGAGCATAGCATTTTTGTTCAAAGCATCCTCATAACTGCCAACTGAAACAATGTAGCAGGTACTACCACCATTAGCAAAAAACAACATCATGTTGTAGTATAATGTATAACAGTTTTTTCCTTCAATACAGAGTGAGCCATCCTTTATATCTACCTCGAACTTCAAGTCAGGCCCCCCACCGAAATACTGTATATACTCCGTCATCGATGAAATTTTCCACGGCACATTCTTCAGGTCATTATTCCCGTTCACGGCCTGCTTGGTATAGCCGATAAAAGCCGGAATAGCGGTTGGCGCTTCCACCACTGAGTTCGGAAAGGCGTTCTTCTCTATGATATAAACGCCGGGAGTTTTCATGCTTCCCATAATTATCAGTTTTAAAATTTATAATTATTGTTCTTTAATATAGCATACTTCTCTTAGGGTATGCGGAGAATCCGACTGGAATTTCCCTATTTGCGGCGGTGAAATGAACCGGCTTTCCAACATCCTGCCAATATAAAGTTGCATCGGCATGTCGTACCGCTCCTTCGCTTTGATCCGTCCTATAGAAACAAGTCTCCAGACATTGGTTCCCAAGCTTGTTTTCTCATACTTTTCCGGCGCTCCGAAAGCCACTACATTTTCGCGAGTTCGCAGTCTGAGATCCTTTCCCCGCATATCATTCTCATCCTTGAATACACACAGATACTCCCAATAATACGCACAGGAACAAAATCGGATAGTAAATTTCGGACAACAGATTTCCTGCAACTGCCTTATTTCTTGTTTTATGGCTGCGAATTGTACACTGTTTTCTTCCCGTATCTCTTCTTTTCCCAATTGCTCTACTTTCATATAGAGCATTCGCAACCTCTCCGATGCCATTTCTACCGGTTTCAAAACAATCCGGCAAAACTCATTTTTCAACTTCTGCCCGTTCGTATCCTTTCTCCATACAAAGTCGGCATTCACTTCCACCAATCCGTTTTCCGCATTGAATTTGTAAAAACTGTCGGGATCATATCCGTCACTCTCTATCTGTTGCAGAAAACAAGGGTCCTTCACAATCATAGATAACTCCAGTACATCCTTATCTGCAAATCCCGATGCATCATCGGCCATGATCCATTGCCACTCATTTCCACGACTTTGTCTCAACATCACTCCCCGCTGTTTCATCAACTTTTTGGTTTCGGACGTCGGCTCTAATCCCACAAAGCTGTTTTCGGGCGGATTGTAATAATTGTGTTCGATACGTATGGCAGCTATGGCTATATATTGGCTCATTTGTTTTTTCTCCTTTCTATTTTGTTACGCTGACCGATGGTTCACGGGCAATACCACCACTGTTGACGGCTTCCTCCGCATCCACCGCAAGCCTGCGCAGCTTGCACATCACCGACGGATAATATTGTCCGCCCAGCGTGGTCCAGATATTATTAATGTCCTGTACCGAAAGTGTGACGATCTCTACCGTATATTTCTGCCCATCCAGTTCAAAATAGGGATGCGACTGAATAAAAAGTAACGATTCGTACAATACGGAAAGCGACTCGGCGTATCGTTTCTCGTCATATACAGCAGCAAGCATCAAGTCGAGGTTCAGCAATAACGGCGCAAACGTCCGCATATAGTCCGAACTGTTACGACTGATGCCTGCCGAGATGCCTCCTGCCGTTTCACGCTCAATATTGACAAGTGAAACAATCAGTTTGCAAGGCTTTTCGCCCGCACCACTGCCAATGAATCCCACCTCTGCCATACCTTCGGGCTGCTGGAACTTGTGGTGCAAGTACTCATCCAGAGAGGCTGCATAATATGTAAGAATTCGCCTTATCATTATTCTTCGAAATAGAGGTTATTGATACGGTTGCACCAACCACGTCTGTATTTCTCGTTCGTCGGGCGGCTCTTGCAGATACGGTCAATGTAATCCAAGCGTTCCTGTCTTATCTTGTCAAAAAGTTCGTGCTGTGAAGGATAGTTATTGACAGCGGCAAGGGTATTTTTTCCCACAATACCGTCGGCTGTAACTCCAAGCAGTTTTTGTGGTATCTTGACACCATAGTTTCCTGAAGCCCATACCCAGTCTACCAAAATATTGGCAACAGATTGACTTTTTATCTGATCGGCTTTCCACTTATCCCAATACAAGCTCTTCAAGATATCGATCCACTCATTATTCGATAGATGTTTCAAATCGTCTACTGTAGGTTCGGAAAGTCCTTTCCGTTTGCGATATACCTTGTAGGTTGCTATAGTAACACCCATGTTGGTTGCTCCTCCCAAGTCGTCGGGATCGTCTACGAAGCCACCCTCCCACCTCTGGATGAATGGTGCTAATTTCTTGACATCTGCCATAATGCTTTCTTTTTGAGTTTCCATAATAACATAACAAATAAGGTATTAATTAATAATAGCAATTATCTGCTCTTCAAAAATAGGGAGAAAAAAGGCAATATACATTTCGAATTCAGTATTTTGATTTACAATTTGCGCAACAAACTACCTATCAATATTTTAAATCAAAAAAGAGACTATAATTCAAGCTGTTTTTTTACGTTTTAGTGTTAATTTTGACGAAATAGCAAGTGTATATAGTACCCCGATATAGAAAAAAACGGTGAGATATAGTCCCTCAAACCATATTCCCACCGTTCATTTTTATAATCACGATATTTTTATCGCATATTCATCGCATTAGCTCCCAAAGCTCCTAATATAGCCGAAGCCACTGCTATTACAATTTTCAGAATCTTATTCAAAACCGCTTTTTTCATGTTAATTACTTTGTGCTTTAATAATAAATGGACCGCGCAGCCCCAACTCTCAATTCTCCACTTACCCAAGTGGATTCTCATCGAGGCCTCCGTCACCACCGGCATTTCCTCCGTTACCATCACCGGAACCTTCATTTCCATCAGTAGCAGTTCCACCCGTCCACTTTTCAAATTCCACACCTTGCCACAATGCACGCGTGGTTCCCAATGCCGCCGGACGTGTATATTCAGGAGTAAACATGAAGTGCAAGGATGTTACCTGATTCGGATTCACATCCTTCTCTTTATCCACCCCCTTGCCCCGTGTCCGCGCGATCACCGTAAATGTCCCCAAACCATCCAAACGAACCGTACGGCTATTCAGCAACTGCATCCGCATCACCGACATCAAGTTCCTGATTACGTTGTGTACATCACCCGGCGTTGCCGAGCACTTCTCAGCTACCATCTCTCCCAACTGTTGTAAACTTACAGCTCTTCCTACTTTCTTCAATGTTAGGTGCCACTGCTTAACCCCATCTTTCGTTTTCAACTGCGATTGTCTCGCATAATACAATAAAGGCATAATCTTCCTCCTTTTACATTTTAGTTCAACTTCGTTTTACGTATTCTTGTGTTGGCCAACGATGCAAAGGTGAGGATATATTCAGGAATAGCCAAAGAAAACTGGATAACCAGGACGGTTATTTCAGAGTTTATCATAAAGCGCTATGGGTAAAGTATTTATCTACAATAAGCACAGAGTAATCCATTCATCAAACAGCTTACATTTGCTACGAATAGAAGTTAAGCCGATCTCCGAAGCAAGGCAAGCCCCATATACCACTTTGTTGTAACCCGCAATCGCCTTCATCAAACGTACAGATGGAGCAGTAGCCGGACCATTATTTATTTCTTCCGGTGTATCAGCCGATTTCACAGCCTCTTCTAATTCACTAAATTGCAGTTCATCGGAAGTGAAATTATTCTTAAATACAGAAATATCACTAAAAAGCAGTCCTTCAAATTCGTGTAACTGAATATATGGTATAAAACGATCTCTTAATTCTTCCGGCATATCATTCTTCATCCGGCAGAACAAGCACTTCATTTTATCATAGACATTCTCTATTTGTTTCGCTTCCTCCCAGCCAGGAAACAAATAAGAATCCCTGATTCTATAATAATCAATAAGCATGGAAACTGACACCTCTCCTTCGTGCAAATGATTAATCAATTGTCTTTTCAAAGTAGCCCAAGGCACAATGCCACCATTAGAATGTTTAATTGTGGGGTATTCTATATAGATATTCTTTTCTCGAAAATAGGACGCCAGCACATCCTTGCAAAATTCCTGCTCCGTCTCACCTTCACATACTATAATGAGTCTGTTCATTCAGGTTGCCCTCCTTTCACGATATTCTGCTTCCACAAATCGCCCAAAGTATAATCTTCCAGCCAATGATTCAGGTCTTCACTATTGAGACGAACCATCTGAGTAGCTCCTTCAACCTGATTAACTGTAATCACTTCTTCAGGTTCAAAATGACAGAGCAGGTCAGTGCTTTGTGTAGCCACAATAATTTGTGTACCTTTTGAAGCTGCGACATGCATCATACCTGCCAATTTTTGTATCGCCACGGGATGCAATCCCAACTCGGGTTCATCTATAATGATAACTTTGGGAGGAGTAGGTTGCAAAAACAATGTTGCCAGAGCTATAAAGCGAATGGTACCATCCGAAAAGTCAGTGGGTCCATACACCATTGAACTATACTTATCTCTCCATTGCAGACGCAACGTATTGGCGGCTGTCGGATGAAAATAAAAATCGGAAAAATAAGGAGCGATACTTTGAATCACTTTCACGATACGATTGTACACAATTGGAGTTTCCTCGTGAATGGCATAAAGGAAAGCTGCCAAATTATCTCCTTTTTCATACAGATAATAACGGTCATTCTGTATATGGCTTTCTTTTGTAAACGGAGAGGTCTTGCCGGTATCATGGAAATGATATTTCTTTATTTCTGTCAGATAGTTATTGATATAGTCTCCACGCTTCAGCCCTTTGTATTGTTTGATGCCTGCTTCATTGGTATAGTTGGCTATATCATTATAATATATCATACTTCCAGCGGCATAGCCCAATTTTTCATGAGCCACCACAAATCTGCCGTCTCCTTCTTTCAACTGAATTTGATAACGGTTAGTTTTCCAAAACACTTCTGCCTGAATAACATCTGTTACTTTGTTCCCTTTATGAAAGAACTTGTCCACCCCACCGTTCAACGCTACATATTCAGTCATCTTCTGTTCGTATATTTTATTCAAGAACTCAAAAAACGACAAGAAATTACTCTTACCGGAACCATTAGAACCAATAAGTATATTAATTTGCCCCAATTCAAGTGTTATGTCTTGAAAGGATTTATACCCTTTTATACAAACTTTCTCCATTCGGCTTACATCTACATTTTTAGCAAAGGACGAAAAAAAAAATGGAACGAGCAAGATTTATTGCCATATTATTAAAAGTACCGATAGCCATCGGCAACAAATACATACAGCTACTAATGTATTCTATGCTTCCTTTAATTGTAAGCATCCGTTTTACATTTATTTTATGTCACAACTAAATAAAACAACCGGAACCACTCCTTATTACGGAGTAATCCCGGCTGCTGCCTAAAACAAAATAACCGCTGTTACCTGTCGTTTATGTTAATGTATTCTCTTACGTACCATTATTGGTGCTCCAAGTTCTTCCCTCTTCAGTACTTCCAAGAATCCACTCTGTTCCAATTCAAAAAGAGCGGGATATACCCGTAACTTTTCAGCACCGGAATTTTGAATGATCTTCTCTACGGAAACACCTTTAGGAAAAGAAGTAATATAATCAATGATTCGCTGGGTATCAATAAGCTTATAATTTACATCCATCAATTTAGCCCATTATTATTCTGTCATTTGGCTCTTGATATATAGCTTTTTTACAAACCGCATATCATGTGTCACCATAATCTTTACTAATTCAGAAAAACTCGTTTTTATCGGATTCCAACCAAGTAACGTTTTCGCTTTTGTCGGATCACCCAACAACTGTTCAACTTCACAAGGACGAAAATACTTAGGATCAACCTCAACCAATGATTTACCAGTCTTTACATCATTTCCTTTTTCATTCACACCTTCACCTTCCCAACGTAGTTCAATGCCAACCTCTTTAAAAGCTAAAGTTGCGAACTCACGAACCGTATGCATCTCACCAGTAGCTATCACAAAATCCTCTGGAATGTCATGCTGTAGAATCAACCACATACATTCCACATAATCCTTTGCATACCCCCAGTCACGGAGCGAATTCAGATTACCCAAATATAACTTATCTTGAAAGCCCTGAGCTATACGGGCAGCAGCAAGCGTTATCTTTCTCGTCACGAATGTTTCACCTCTACGTTCACTCTCATGATTAAATAAGATTCCATTTACAGCAAACATTCCGTAACTTTCGCGGTAATTTTTAGTAATCCAGAATCCATATTGTTTTGCTACTCCATAAGGACTACGAGGATAAAAAGGTGTTGTTTCTTTTTGAGGAACTTCCTGCACCTTCCCAAACAGTTCCGAAGTGGAAGCCTGATATATCTTTGTTTTTCTCTCCAAACCAAGAATACGTACCGCTTCAAGCATACGAAGAGTACCTATTGCATCTGATTCCGCGGTATATTCAGGTACATCAAAACTTACCTTCACATGACTTTGAGCAGCGAGATTATAAATTTCATCCGGTTGCACCAATTGAATAATTCGGATCAGCGAACTACTATCCGTCATATCTCCATAATGGAGATTTATTAAACGGTCTTTCTTCATGTCCCGTACCCACTCATCTAAATAAAGATGTTCAATGCGCCCTGTATTAAAAGAGGAAGAACGGCGAATGATACCATGAACTTCATAGCCTTTCTCTATTAAAAATTCAGCCAAGAACGAGCCATCCTGACCCGTAATACCTGTTAGTAATGCTACCTTTTTCATATATTCTATTTTCTAACAAATTCTATCAACTTATAAAAATACCTCAAAGACAAAAGTAATATATTACTCCTCACACCATTTTCTCTAAAAGCACGAAGATGCTCTCTCATTATACAGCAATGACTTTGCAAACCATTTGTGCTAACCCCTCCTATTCTCATTGTCACCATATCCAAAGGTAAATACTTCAAAGAGATACGATACACATAGATAAAACGCAGTAACAAATCAAAATCTGCCGCTATCTTAAAATCTACTTTATATAGTCCATACTCATCAAAACAACTTTTCCTGCAATAAAAAGTAGGATGTGCCGGCATAAATCCCAGCTTCATCAATGCAGGTCTAAAAATTTTAGATGAATAATATCGAATGGAACGATTCAAATTATTCGCCCTGACAAAATGAACATCTCCATAAACTGCATCCACTTCCGTAGTAAAACTATTGGCTACCTTTTCAACTATTGTAGTAGAAGTAAAGAAATCATCAGAATTCAATATTCCCACAACATCACCGGTCGCAATTCTGATTCCCTTATTGATAGCATCATATAGTCCATTATCCTTTTCACTTATCCATTTCATTCTCCCTTTAAAGTAGGGTTCATATTCTTTTATGATATCCACTGTACTATCTTTTGATAATCCATCCACTACAATATATTCAATCTCCTGATAAGACTGTGCCAGAACAGATTTGATAGTATCACAAAGGGTAGAACTACTATTAAAAGTAGCGGTAATAAGAGATATTTTCATCATGACTTAAATAACTTAAGCTAAACGCAACCAATCCAATGTTTTACGAACTCCTTCAATACGAGAGTATGGCGGATTCGGAGCCAATTCATAAGTATCAGACAAATCTATAATATTGTCCGTTGTCATATTTTTCAACCGGAAAGAAGTCATAGGGAATCTGATACTCAATAATTTCAAACAATCACCTACATATGCAACAATCTTCAACAGGCAATAAGGTATCCGTTTTATCTTAAATCCTAATTCTGTTGCGATTTCATTTCCCCATTCTTCAATGTTTGTAGCAGGATTGTCACCTATATAATAAACTTTCCTGTTTTCATCTCGCGTATCATTAAATAAGATTTGTTCTATCTCATATACTGAGTTGCCTACGTAACCATAAGTTTTAGTACAACTTCTATGTCCGATATGAATATAACGATGCTTAAGTACCATATCAAAGAAGTTTCTATAGGGTACACCAAACCAAGGTCCCCAAATCGAAGTAGGCCTAATAATAGCCCAATCACACATTGGTTTATTAGCCCATACAGCCTTTTCTGTCTCAACTTTACTCTCTCCATATATAGTTTTAGGAGCATAATCAAATTGATTTTGGGGATAGTAACCGGCATGGCACACAAGCATAGAAGAAGTTATCACTATTTTCTTTAATGAAAACAGTTCATTTGCTATTTTCATGAGGTTACACACTCCCACAATATTAGCCGCATAATCCCCTAATTCTCTCCCGTCCAAATCCGTTCGGGCTGCCAGATGCAATATATAATCAGGATTAAATTCAACTACAGCTTGTCTGAATGCTTTCAAATCTGTTATATCAACTTTTATCCAAACATCCTCCAATGATTTAATCTTAGGAGGTTGCAAATCAATACACAAAATATCAAATCGGTCTTTAAACGCTAATACAACATTAGTACCTATAAAACCGGAACTACCGGTTATCAAGACTTTCATTATCTTATATTATTAAAAAATATTACTCTGAAAGATTCAATCTATCCATCATTCTCTTATAAAATATCAAATGGTTTTCAGCCATTTTCTTTGAAGTAAAATATTCACAAGAACGTTTATATGCCCTCTCACCTAAATCTTCTTTCGCTTCATAAGCCTTCCCTATAGCGTTTTTTAAAGAGCCTATATTGTTCAATTCAAAAAACGAAGCCTCATCATTGGGGAAGATTTCATAAAAAGAAGGCAAATTAGAACATACGATGGCTTTCTTTGCCAAAGCTGCCTCTACCATAGACAAACCAAATCCTTCGGAATAAGAAGGCATGACATACATATCAAAATAAGGCAAATAGTTTCGAGGGGTTTTCTGATAAGGAAAGAAGAATACCCTGTTGGCTATATCCAAGTCTGCAGACATTTGCTTCAACCTCGCTATGTCAGGACCTTCACCTATTATTACAACAGCATATTTTATGAGTTCCGGTAATGCTTTTAAAACTTGGTCGAGTCCTTTTCTCTTTGTTACAAAAGCGTATGTGCCAATCAACCGATATCTACTTTTTATGTCCTTCAATTTATCAATAAGAACATAATCCCTCACCATTTCTAAATCAACAGGGCATCCGTTATAAATAGTCACAACATCTGTCTTAATCTTCTTGTTATAAATATCCCTCAATTGATTTGAGATACTTATTACCGCATCAAATCGAGACTGTAACCAGCACCAATACCATGTGAATAGCCTTGCCAACAGAGAATTATATTGATATCTGAAACTACGATAAGTATCTTGATGAAGCGTCGATATTACCACAGCTCGATGAATATTTTTCTTCCATTTTACGACATACTTATCCGGTCGCAGACAGTGTGAATGTATTATATCGTATTTGTCAAAGTCAATAGGTTCATTCATCAATATACGGCGAGTAACACAATTAAATGACATGCCTTGCAAGTCATCAAAATAAAAGATATCAACCTCACAGCCATGCTGTATCAAGTAATCCGATAACGACTTAACAACAATGATTGGGCCTTGATTCCGTAAAGAAGGAAGGATATATGCTATATACATAAAAAATAATGCTATAATATTTGAATCTAAATTTATAAGATAAATGGTCGAAAGAGACATTTTATCAATAAATAGACTGTTGAATTATTACTTTTGTATCTCCTTTTCATTATTTCCACAATGCGTTTCCAAAAAGCATAATCAGGATAAGCTAAAAATTCCTCAAAGCACTGCACCTCTTCTTGCCTCATATTTCCTTTGTGTACATTATAGAATGCTCTTATCCCTTCAAAGTAGGACTTATCAAGTACAGGAATCTTATTATTTTTCATAGCCTTTTTCATTCTTTCCTTCACATTTTGTACAATATGAGGGGTTACATTTTTATCATGTTGCCGATAAAGAAACAATTCTTTATCCAAAAAGTGAATATTACCATATATCACACCAGAAAGATTCAATATTTGATCATGCATTGCTATATATTCGTAAGACTTGTTAATACAAGTACGCATTTTTGCATTGAAAATGGCAGAAGCACCTTGATAGCCTCCATTAAAGAAGAATAACTCACGCAAAGACTTCGGAAATACAGATGCGCAACGACTACCTATTAGACACTTACTAGAAAACCAAGTATAACCATTCGCGTATACCACTTGAGGTATTGTGTTATCATACCGCTGAATCTCATCAAACATAGCCTTTACTTTATATTCTAACCAAACATCATCTTGGTCACAAAAGCAGCAAAAGGGAGCATCCGAGTATTGCAACAAATGCATAAAATTCCCACCCGGTCCATTTTTTTTCATCCCATCCTCTATCAACTGTATTCTTTTATCCATATGAACCAGCTCCTTTATGATAGACAACGTATCATCAGTTGAACCATCATCATGGATAATTAATTTCCAATCTTGATAAGTTTGTCCTATTATCGATAAAATTTGATTACGCACATAAAGGCCACCATTATAAGTAGCCATTAAAATATCAATATGATTCATCGTGGATACTTTATCTTATAGTGTAATAACAAAATAGCACAGAATATATTTATCTGAATAACCATCGACAAAAAATTTACTATATAATCGGCAAAAAATTGCAATACAAGTGTATGAATAAACACAGCGTATATGACTGTAAAAAAAGGAATACCTCGTTTCATTTCGTTATAAAGTACGCCCCAACCACTTCCAAGAATCAAAGAAAAAATGAAAATACCCCAATAGCCAAAATCTACATAATAGGGAAACATTACAGTATACACATTTGTAAGTACCGGAACATTTACCCAGCCAGTTTCACCCGAATTATATTTTTCAGTTAGACCCAGTTTATTTGCTACTTCAGTAAAAAAACGCCACGTTCGACCGGGAGTAAATTGTTTTTCGCCGTTCAACACCATATCAAAGGCTGGCATAGGAGACAAAACGTATGTCAAAGCTATATCTTTCATTCTCATGTCATCTCCTCCTACATCTTCAGCCCTCATATTCTGCAAATAATAAAAAGCAACTAACAATACAGTAATAACAACCAAAATCTTTGAAAAGGAAAGTTTCTTATGTAAATAAGACGCAACAACAGAAACAGCAACAAGTTGAAAGAGTCCGGTTTTATTTGCTGTAATGCCTGCCCAAACAAATAAAGTTACCGCATGTAAAATCATCCATTTATGAGAAACTTTTGTCTGTTTTCTATACAGTACCAATACAGTATACAATGTAATCGAAACAACTTGCAATAATTGCAGTATCCTAATTTCTAGAGGAAGTTTTTCTGTACCAACGGAAAACTCTACCAATGCATTATACGCTATGCCTCCACTTAAACTATAAAACTTATAAATACCTACGATATTTATTGTAACAAATAAATAAACGGAATACTTTAATAATGAGACTTTAAAAGATTGAGTATATAACGGAGCTGAAAAAATTATTCGCTTATTATAATACCATAAAGAAGCAAAGCAAAACCCTGTTACCCATAATAAAATAGCAAAAAAAAATTTATAGGATAATGGATAGAGTCCATGATCAAAAAGTTGATAAGCCAATAAAAGTCCCCCCCAAAACAAGCTTACGATTACAGCAGGATGAAAAAAACTATGCGTTTTCTTATAGCTTAAAAGTGTAATGCCACTCAAAAGTAAAATACAAAAAGCTGCTAGCATATACGTCCTTTACGTTATAAAAGATAGAAAATAGATAAAGATTCCCATTATGCCATACAGAAATTATCTATATTCATCTTATCGGAAACAATGAACGATTCATCGTGCGTTTTAAAAAAAACTTTCAGCATGTTTTCTGTACGAACATTTTCTACTCTCTGAACTCCTTCCATTATTAATTTAGCTGGAGAACCAGCCAACATACTATACTCCGGTATTTTACCGACATAATTTTTTCCTATCATAGAATAAGGCCCTGCCACAATAGTACCTTTAGGAGTCTGCGTACCTTTCTTTACCACACACCATCCACCTATCCAATTATTTTCACCTATCACAATAGGAGCATGATTGGCTTTTATCATGCGAGTCTCTCTATTCATTACATAGTGAAAATCTGTATCCATCATCAATAGATTGTTTCCAATGCGCGTATATGACTGAATGTGAATACTATCCCATGATATAATTGTACTATTATCTCCAATAATAACATTTTTATCCAAAGCTAATTTAGCAAAAGATGCAATGGATAGATTAATGCCCCTCCTTAAAATCACTCCTTCTTCCATTTCCAATGTACCCTGTACATCTAAAAAAGACTTCGAATAAAAACTCCGTACCGGGTCAGAATTACCGATTCCTATCATACCTGTCTTTATTTGCCCTTTTATAATAATCTTCCCTTGTCCAAGATGGGCTATTTTACATTTCCCCCTAACCCAAATCGGTAATTTACAAGCCTCCTTAAATGGAAGATTAGCAAAGTTCATCAGCAATGTTTTATATATATTTATCCGATTAAAAACCAAGTGGTCTATTATTTGTCTAACTTTATTCATACTCGAAAATTTTATTTTATATATGCGTTCACAAAAAGATATTTCAATTTATCCGCTTGTCTCCAAAAACGACTAATTACAAATTTCAACACATAATATTCCCGTTTCAATTGCACTGTAAAACTTTTCTTTTTCAATAAACAGCAAAAATAAATAGCTATTTCAAAGCCCGCAAGTCCAAAAAAGAATGCTTTATTTTCATCTTTACTATGGCTTACAGAACCTTGCAAGACTCGATAAACAGAAGTTATCTCTGCCATTCTATAAATAGGCCCCTTAGAAGCCAACCATATCCATATGGGATAATCCCCCATTGCCCATGAAGGAGCTCGCGAAATCACATCGGCATAATCTTTTACAAAACTATTTCGATATAACACAGTTAAGGTTGACACAACATTCCCCTCATATAATTGATCATCCAGTGTAATTACCGTTTTTTTTGTACGAGGCTTACAAAATCTTTCTCCTGTTTGCTGTACATAATGAAGAAAATCTGTGTAACACATACTATACTCTGGATTCCCCTCCAAAAAATCCACCTGCTTCTGCAACTTCAACGGATCAATCCAATAATCATCACCCTCACATATAGCTATATATTTGCCATGCATATGTGCATCCATTATCCTACGAAGCGACCCATCATTTTTGGAATATTGGTTCTCCGTTTCATAAATCGGCTTGATAATATCCGGATACTTCTCCGCATATTCCTGAATAATGGCTGCTGTACGATCCGTAGAGGCATCATCGTGCACAATAGCCTCAAAATGAAAATTTGCTTTTTGCATGACAAAGCCTTCCAAACACTGCCGGATATACGGCTCATGATTGTACGTGATACATCGAATGGTAACCATCAATAATTGCTCTTCTTTGCTTATTTCCACTTCTTTATCCATCTTTTTTCACATTTATATTTGTGAGTATAATAATATAAGCCCTCAACTCTATTCAAAGCATCAAAAAAATGAAACTGAATCAAAAAAGTTATCATCCGGAAAAATATGAAGTATTTGTATTTTTCGGTAATTAACAGAATTATTTAAAGCGAAATAAATTATTAAGTGGAACCCTTAATATTTATATTATTGCTTCACTCTAATAATTTTTGCAGGAGAGCCTGCGACAACAGTGTTTTTTTCTACTGAATGCGTTACTAAAGCACCAGCACCTACATAAGCATTATAACCAATCATATCAACTTTTCCACTTATTATATTAGCACCAATACCAATAAAAGCAAAATCTGCAATATTTACATAGGCACCTATCATGGCTCCAAATGCAATATAGCAATGATTACCGATCGTTGTAGAATGGCTTATTGATACATTATACGACAGAACTGAGTTATCTCCTATGATAACATCTGGATGTACAACAGTATTTATATGAATGACTACTCCATTACCTAATTGTGCAAATCTAGAAACTTGAGCTGTTGGATGAATGAGAGAAGGTACTCCTCCTCCCTTCTGCAATATTTTGTCAAACAATTGCGAACGAATAGCATTATCTCCTTGACTCAAGGCTAAATTCATTCCGACTAAAGAGGGTAGTGAAAACAAATCGTCAAAAGAGCCCAGCACTCTATATCCATGTTCTATATCACCAGTTCTGTCACCATTATAGTGATATAGTCCCTTAATTTCATATCCACAAGCTTCTGCCAAATCGATGTAAACGGAAGTATTATGTCCTATTCCTAATATATAAATTTCTTTATTCATCTACAATACATTTAATTACTCTATTTATTTCTTCCTCACTCAATGTATGATACATCGGCAAACATATCACACTATCTGCTACTTTATGTGATACCTGCAAATTCTCAAGCTTGGCTGATTCCAATCCTCTATATGTAGAAAACTCACTAATTAATGGGTAAAAATATCTACGCCCTAGCACGTTTTGCTCTTTCATCTTGAAATAAAGTTCATCACGTGTCATACCATATTTCTCGGCATCTACAAAAATGGGAAAATAAGAATAATTGTGACGGATACCCGGTATATCTTCCATAAAGCTGATACCTTCCACATCTTCCAAAACTTTTCGGTATTTAATAGCTATCTGACGACGTGCCTCAATAGCGGAGTCCACCTGCTTCAAGTTAAGTAAACCATAAGCTGCACGTATCTCATCTACCTTACCATTAATACCAGGAGCAACAATCTCAGTCTCTCCCGCAAAACCAAAATTCTTCAAGTAATCAATACGTTTCTTTGTTTTTTCGTCATGGCAAATCAAGGCCCCCCCCTCAATAGTGTTATAAACCTTCGTAGCGTGAAAACTCAAAGTTGACATATCTCCAGCATTTAAGATTGATTGTCCGTTTACTTCCACACCAAAGGCATGAGCGGCATCATAAATTACTTTCAACCCATATTTATCGGCTATTGACTGAATACGCTCCGTATCACAAGGCTTACCGTAAACATGCACTGGCATAATAGCGGTAGTTTTCGGAGTAATGGCAGCTTCTATCTTATCAGGGGCTATATTGCAAGTAACAGGATCAATATCCACAAACACCGGTTTAATGCCGTTCCACCACAAGGAATGAGTAGTCGCCACAAAACTGTAAGGAGTAGTTATCACCTCACCCGTAATACGTAATGCTTGCAGAGCACACATCAGTGGCAATGTACCGTTAGTAAATAGGCTGATGTAAGGCACTTTTAAATACGCACACAATGCTTTCTCCAATTCCTGATGATAATGACCGTTGTTGGTCAGCCATTTGCGATCCCAAATATCCTGAAGATAGGGCATAAAATCATCCAAGGAAGGAAGTAGAGGAGAAGTAACCGTAATTACTTTATTTTCCATCTTACTATAATTTGTTGTTGTTCTATTTACGTTTAAGTGTGAAAAGCACCAGTTGCTTGACTTCAAGATATTCAACCAGCTGAAGACGTTCATAAATGAACACGGTCAACAGTATTCCAACCAGTATTTGGATAGGTAACAGAATATAAAGAGAAATACTCCAAAAGGAAATTCCCCACATCACAGCTGCAACAATGGATGAAACCATAAAAGTTGGCAGTATGTCTTTAATCTGTTTTCTGGCAGGATAATGTATCAAATCTGCAGAATAATAACTATTCAAGAAATAAGCTATAAAAGAGGTACAAACACTTCCCCAAAGCATACATTCAATTCCATATAAGATACCAATCACGATGAAACAAATAGCAATTATTTTTTTTATTATTTCTAATTTTAGAAATAGGTCTGAACGACCTTTTACCTGTAGAATATTTAAATTAATGGCATGAAGTGGATAAAGCATACCACTGAAGCAAATTATTTGCAAAAAATAAACGGCTTGCACCCACTTCTCTCCTATCAGAATAATGATTAAAGGTTTTGCTACTGCTGCCAATCCCAGCATACAAGCAAAAGTAACCAACATTGTAATTTTTATTACTTGTCGGTAAGCTTCACGCAATCGTTCCGGATTTTCTTGAATGGAACTAAGCACCGGATAACTGACACGTTGAATGATAGAGGTCAGGTTACTAGAAAAAATCGTATTAAACTGTTCTGCACGGGTATATTGTCCCAACTGTGCAGAAGTATAAAAACGACCAATAATAATATAATAAATATTTTTATAAATCGTGTCTAACAATCCGGAAAGCAATAATTTGGAACCAAAGTCAAACAATTCCTTAAAACTTTGCATGGAAAATTCCCATATAGGTCGCCAATGGCAATATATCCACAAGAATAACGTATTCAGTAATTGACGAGAAAGTTGTTGGCCAACCAAACTCCATACTCCCATCCCTGATACAGCCATACCAATGCCAACAGTGCCACTACAGATACTAGAGATTAATGAAACCTTAGTCTGACGTTTAAAGTTAATATCACGAACAAAAATAGTACGAGGAATAAGTCCCAGTGCATTGATAATCAACACAAAGCCAACAACCCTCACAACCTCTATAAGAATTGGCTCCTTAAAAAAGCTACTAATGGCAGGAGAGGCAAAGAATAGAGTTAGATACAAAACAATGCTGACCAATAAATTGAAATAGAAAACCGTATTATAATCCATGCGTTCAATACGTACTTTACGTATTAATGCATTAGAAAAGCCACTGTCTATAATGGAATTAGAAACTGCTACTAAAATGGTAATTATAGCCATAACGCCATACTCACTCGGAGTCAGCAATCGAGCTAAAACAAGTCCTACTAAAAAAGTTATTCCTGAACTCGCTATATTGTCAACGAAACTCCATCCGACACCTCGAATGGTTTTATCTTTTAAAGATTCTGGCATGTATTAGCAAATATAGCTAATGAAAGACCTTCAATCTTTGCAACTTGATATATAGAAATTAAGAATTCAATTTCGATACTCTCTATTCCCATTTTTATCATAACTAACAGTTCAATTACTATAACTCCAATAATTGAGAAAATCTCGCAAAACAGGATGTTGCTGATCTTTCTCACTTAACGATACTTTATCCATTGGTATTCTCCAATTAATCCCCAGATCTGGGTCATTCCATGCCAAAGCACCTTCAAACTCCGGAGCATAAAAATTATCACATTTATATTGAAAAACAACATCTTCACTTAAAACAGAAAATCCATGTGCAAAACCTCTTGGTATAAAGAATTGGCGATGATTTTCTTCTGTTAGTTCTACAGCTACATGTTGTCCGAAAGTCGGAGAACCTTTTCTAATATCCACAGCTACATCAAGCACTGCTCCTTTTACTACACGCACCAGTTTACTCTGGGCAAAAGGAGGTTTCTGAAAATGTAAACCACGAATGACACCGTAAGATGATTTAGATTCATTATCTTGCACAAATGTCGTTTTACAGATTTTTTCTTCAAACTCTCTCTGATTAAAGGACTCAAAAAAGTAACCGCGTCCATCTTTAAATAAACGAGGTTCAATAATTATAGCCCCTTCAATACATGTTCTTAAAACTTCCATATTATCAATATTTGTCATAATCCGCGTCGCCTTCATCAGACGTATCGCGTAACCTGTCCCACCATAAATTCAGTCCTATCCATACGACTATATCCGTCAATAACATTATCGTATTATTCACATATGGCATCAGTAATATATTTATCGCACTGAAAGCACACGACATTCCCAATAAACTAATCATAGCTTTTCGTGGACTCAGCCCAATTGCCAATAATTTATGATGGATATGATTTTTATCCGGTTCAAATGGACTTTTACCATTACGCACTCGAACCAATATCACTCGAATTACATCGAACGAAGGAATAATCAAAGTGCTGAAAGCAATCACAAATGCACCTTCTGTATATGGCATTACATTGGGATTTACCTGGCTATATTTAATAGCAAGAAAACTCAAAGTGTATCCCAAAGTCAAACTTCCCGTGTCTCCCATAAAAATCTTCCTGGCTCGTTCTGCACTACCAAAAACATTATAATAGAAGAATGGAATAAGAACACCAAAGGTACCGGCTGCCAACATAGCATAGCTCCAAAGCCCTTTCTCTATAAATAAGAAAGTAAAAATAAGAAGAGCAACACTACTTAATCCGGATGCTAAGCCATCAATACCATCAATCAGATTAATTGCATTCGTGATAAATACAACAGTAAAAACCGTGAAAGGCATACCAATATAAGGAGCAAGTTCATGAATGCCGAACAAGCCGTACAAATTATTAATCCAGAGTCCGGACAACGGGAATAAACATGCACAGAATATCTGGATAACAAATTTTTGACGATAACGAACACCCACCAAATCATCCGCTATTCCTGTCAGATAAAGTAGGGTCATTCCACATGCAAAAAGAAGCATTTCCGGCAACAAATAAGAAGTATAAAGAGAAGTAAGCTCACAGCCTAAAAGCAAACGGAAAGTGTAAACCAAACAATATGTAAAAAGCACAGTAGGAAAGAAAGAAACCCCACCTAAACGAGGAATGGCTTTCTTATGTATCTTACGGGCGTCCGGCATATCAAAAAGCTTCTTTCGCATAGATATCAGCAAGATACGTGGAATTAACATCCGAGCTATAAATACTGATATCAAGAAAGTTAGAAGAATAAATAGAATATTCAAGATGAGTATAAATTATAAATGATTAGTATGTTAATCAAGTATCTCAAAAGGATATTGATTCTCTTCAATATTCTTCAATTCTTCCATAACTTCCGCTTGTTCGGAAGTTAAAGTTCCTTTGTCCCACTGATCCATAATGGAATGAGCTTCTTGAAGCAAACCCTCTTCATAAATTTCGCCATAACAGTAAGTCAACAAACGAACTTTAAGCAAGGAAGCTGGAAGCTGTTCCAGAATGTTATAAGCACGGTCTAATACAGATTGCTTCTTCTGCTCTTTATCTCCATAATCGTAGATCGTAGCATTGTAACCCATCAAAAGTGCCAGACACAGATTGGCTTCTTCTTCGATATCGGAACTCTTAGAGGAAAAAAGAGAATTGGATTTAACGAGAACTTCCTTATTCAACCGACAAAAAGTATCGGAATAGATAGGTTCACCGTCCATACCAAGATACATCAGCTCATGAGCGACATGTTGAAGCTCAAAAGCACAAGAAAGTAAAGAATTCATGGAGATTAATATATAATTAGTTGATTAGCTTCAGATAAGACTTGGGGACTTTAATACTTGCGACTAAGACACCCTTGATACGAATAACAACATAGGTTTTATTGGCTTGTGTGGCAATCTCACCTTCAATGCCACTAAAATCCCCTTTGATGACCTTCACTTTATTCCCTATAGCAAAGGGTTCGCTATCAAAACTGACTCCATCAGGATTCAAGTCCATAATAAATATAAAGTCTTCCATTTGTTTATTAGGGACAACCAGCATGGAATGAGTGAAGAGATCCTTCATATAATAAAGACGGACACCATAAACATTGGAAAGGTCACAAGCGGTTTGCTTAGTGGCATAGATAAAGATTAAATTTCGAATAACAGGAACCTCAGTACGCTTACGGCGATACTTCAGCTGAGATACCACAATTCGCGTGGGAAGATAGTAATCAAGATCCAGACCCTCTTCTGCCTTAAACTTATCTAGGGATTTTCGGACAGCAAACTCTTGCTTATCACGAGTACGGGCTGCAAACCAATATTTTTGATTTTCAATCACTTGCAAGAAGACTATTGAGGATTTTAGTATAGTTCCGGGTGCGCTTCGCGGTTTGAACGAGACATATTCTCTTTCAAACCGAAACAAATAGTTTTTTAACTTAATAAGATAGAAACGAAGACATTAAACTCAAAAAAGTATTTTTTAATCGTTCGTTTAATGGGCGTCAAGATTTGAGAAAAATAAGAAATTCAAAAAGGACAAAAATGAAAGGATATTAAATATATTTATCGACAAAAAAGTTAGACTGATAATCAGCGATATAGCAGTAAAAAGAGCCTAGCATAAAAATATTTTTATTAAACATTTTGCACATTCAAAAAATACCCATTATCTTTGTGCCCATTAAACGAACGTTTTTTGGGCACCCTTATAAACACAACGTATCACTCTATTATACAACAAATTATCCTCATATTTCTTATTGGTAAAAAAACTTTTTCTATTACTCCTATTGCCTGTAAACAAAAGAAACGCTTACCTTTGCCCGTTTTTCAAATCAAACATTTAATATATATTTTATTATTACGTTAAATAAGTGAAATTATGAAACAAAAAGAGATGGCTAAAAGCCTTGAAAAAAAGGCCTGAAACAGGCAGAAAATTCACCTTTAAGAGGCAATGTATCAGAGATTAAGAGAAAACCCGGACGCCCTAAAGGTAGAGTAGTAAAAGGGATACTTCCCAAATATCGAAAAGAAGGGATGATAGAACTGCTCAATTGGAGAGACAAAGGATTTTTCGGTAAAAAAGAAAACATATCCATTCACGAATTGGCAGACAAGGGTGCTGAATGGGGACTTTTTCTCTCCGACAGCAATACTCCACTATCAGCCAAGACAATAGAAATAGAATTGGGAGAAATCTGGAGAGGTGAACATCTACAAAAAGTGATGGAGAAGAAGAGTAAAAACAAGAATAAAGATAAGAAATAAATGGACAACAATTAAATATTGACACCCTATATACAATCTACTATATCTTTGCCCCCGCTTTAGCAAAGATTAAGCCCCGCAAATCGAGAAGATGTCGCTTTATCCCCAAAGTGATATCTTCTCTTTTTTTATGCCCGACATAAACACCAACTAAAGAACTAAGAATTAATAATTTAAAATTAAACACAATGAGAAAACTAAAGAAACCCGCTTCAATCTATGAAGCACTCAGAAAGAAATGGAAAATACGAATCATGCTCGAAAAAGCCTACACGGAAGACGCAGCACTATGGATGACCGACAGAATTGAAAGCCTCATCAGCCACATGCAGTATGGATATGCACTTGTGGCATACTACAAACAGGACGGAACCTTCAAGTTTGTAAAAGCAACACTACTTCCATACGAAAAATGTTTCCGTCGGAAATACGATATACATCATATAGAAGGGCACATCATCTACTGGGATGTAGAACTACAGGCGTGGAGAAGCTTCCAGCTGGAAAACTTTCTGGAATGGAGACCGATCAATTGACAGTTGACAATTAATGATTAATGATTAACAATTAAAGAATGAAGTTATGGCAATGATATACAATAGCATACCTTATTTTCCTACTCAGGTGAGCTTCTTCGAAGAAGTGGCTATGGAACTGATAGAAGCCAGGTATGGAATGAAAGCGGAAACGGCAGTCATGAAATTAGTGTGCAAGATATACAAGGAAAACGGATACTACATGGTATGGAATGAAGAACAGTGTACACTCTTCACCAACAAAGTGGGAAGGGAAATTGCGAAAGAAGAGATGCAGGGAATTGTGGAGACACTGATGGAAAAGGGGTTCTTCGACAAAGAAACCTATAAGGAACACGGAATACTGACTTCCGTAGAGATCCAGAGAGTATGGCTCGAAGCAACCAAACGTAGGAAAAGGGACTTAGAGTCCCTACCCTACATGCTGGTGAAGACGGAAGAAAGTGATAAAGGCGGTAAAGACGGCAAAGCCGATAAAGAGACCGATGGTATGCAAAACCCTCAAAATTGCATGCAGGATGCAGACAATTTCACCGAAAATGCCGACAATTCCGAACAAAACAAAACAGAACAAAACAAAGCAAACGAAAATAGAGAACTTCCCCCTCTAACTCCCCCGCCGGGGGAGGATGTCGGGGTATGGAGGAAATATTCTTTCATTGAGTTTCCGGGATATGCCTACAACAAGAATACCCACAACCTGGAATGTCTCCTGCTCGCACTGGACGGGCTGCATATCAACGATCCGAATGATACGAAAGCGATATTGAAGTTGTCCGACTACGGACGGCTGGGAAACGAGGTCTGGAAAATAATACACGCAACCAAGTGGAGTATAGTGAACAGCAAAGGGAAATATCTGATAGGAGCACTAAACAAGGCACGCACACAAGGATAAAAAAACGCAAAATCAGAGGCTAAAACAGGCACTGATTATCAGAGGATTACAAGGAGTTAACTTCCTGTCGACAAGGAGTTAACTTCTTGTCGGCAAACTCTTAACTTCTTGTAGACAAGGTATTGTAGCCCCACAATTTATTTAACGGGTTCTATCTTCCAATCAGCCAGCGTATGTCGTTTCGTGTCGAAATTTATCCCCACCTTCACTACCGGAAGTCCGCACAGCGCAAAACGTTCGGGATAGTTTTTCAGGTCAATCTGCTGCATAGCCGCATCAGCGCTCTTATCAAGTTTCAACTCAACAACATAGAGAGTCGTCCAACTGCGCATCACCATATCCACACGACCACGGGGAGTACGTACTTCTACATCAACATAATATCCCAAAAGGTTAAGTATCATTTGTGATATATGAAGGAATCAGATTACGCATCAATCCAATACGAACTTCCTTATTAGGAATATCAAGCGTATATATGTCGAAAACACTGTCATAACCTTTTATTGTGATATAGCCGCTTTGATAGAGCAAGGGAGTAATATTGGTCATACGCTCCGTGGGAGCATCAAACTCCGCAGCAACAGCCTCTATTCCGCCTATTTCAGATGGAAGAACGCCAAATTTATTCAGCATCTCTATCAAATAAGTAGGAGTACCGCTGCCAAACCAATAGGAGTTAAATTTGCCATCGTTAAAAGCATTGAACAGACTAAAAGGATTGTAAATATCTGGTGAAGGCCAGGTAAAATGATAACCATCATAGTTCTCTTTCAATTTTGCCAGCACTTCATCACGCGTTATTTGCATTTTTTCCGCCAACAAACCCAGATCATAGCTCATTTGCTCCTTTATTTCTTCTTCCGTAATGCCGCAGATGGCAGCATAAGGTTCGTCCATACTGATGTTCTTGATATTATTCAGTTCACTGAAGATGCTCAGTTGGGAAAACTTCGTGATTCCGGTCAGAAACACATAGCGCAAATAAGGGTCACAGGCTTTCAGCGGACTGTAGAAGTTACGCATCACATTGCGAAGTATGGGCAGATTCTTATCCTCATGCATTACATCAAGAAGCGGAGCATCATATTCGTCAATCAAGACAACAACCTGTTTGCCGGTCTGCTGATAAGCACGCTGAATTAAACCCGTTAAACGATCATTCAACATTACTTCCCCATCCAGTCGACCATAGATTTCTTCGTATCTGTACAACTGAATATTCAACATACTCTCTAACCGTTCCCTATCCACGTGTTTTGCCAGACTCATATCAAAGTGAAAAACTGGATATGACATCCATTCCGTCTCCAATTTCTCGATAACAAGCCCTTTGAACAATTCCTTCCGACCTTCGAAATAGCTATGAAGCGTACTGGCCAGCAACGACTTGCCAAAACGGCGCGGTCGACTTAGAAACATATATTTAGAAGCGGAATGCGTCATGCGATAGACGTATCCCGTTTTGTCAATATACAAATAGTTCTTTCCTATAATTTCTGAGAAAGTCTGTATTCCTACCGGATAAAATTTCTGTTGTTGCTCCATATCAAGCCTCCGTTTCTTTGATTACAAAGTTACAACAAAAGAACAGAATGACAAACAAACAGAATTATTTATCTTTTTTCGTCTTTTAATCTCCGCCTCACGGATTCTGTTTCGTACGATTTACCAACGACAAATGTAACCAGCCATAAATACCCAATATAATAACCAACAATGTCTGTATACCATGTACTATCAGGGCAAAAACTCCCGCATCAGTAGCATTGACACCGTATAGCATCATCATTGTAATGACAGCGAAATGCCACGGTCCCGCCCCATTAGGAGTAGGGACAATCACAGCAAAAGTGCCGCCTACAAACATCACCAGACCCGCCAGAAAGCTGAGATGTTCAGTAAAAGCGAAGCAATAGAAAGTGATATAAAAGTGATAAAAGTAACATCCCCATATCAACACCGTGTAAAGGAGGAAAAGCGGTATATTCTTCACACTCTTCAATGACATCACACCTTCCCATACATTCAGCACCACTCCTTTCACTTTCTCGAAGAAAGAAAGCATACGCAGAAGGAAATAGAGTAATACTAATACACCAATGATACTAAAAAGAACGACATAAAACCAGGGAGATGTCACCAGATGCACCAGCGAAGGAACTTTCGTACCTGTCTCTTCAAAAAAACGAAGGAAGACGGGCATCTGCATCAGAAAAGTAATCCCGGTAATCAAAAGAATGGTCAATGTATCTATCAAGCGTTCCGTTACCACTGTTCCAAGCGATTTGGCAAAAGAAACATCGTCATATTTGGCAAGCATACCGCAACGGGAAACTTCGCCTACACGGGGTAAAACAAGATTAGCGGCATAGGAAACAAAAATAGCATCCACACAATCGCTCGTCTTTGGATAAGCTCCGAGCGGCGCAAGCGTCTGTTTCCAACGCCAGCCACGGAAAACATGGCTCATCACACCAAAAAACAACGAAAACAGCATCCATCCCCAGTTCGTTCCATGCAGAAGTACCTCCTTGGCGCGTGCAAAATCAAAATCTCGATACACCCAATAAAGAATAAAACCGCCCAAAGCGACCGGTAAAAGGATCTTCAGTGTCTTTTTTAATAGTTTATTCATGCAGAATTCGTTATTCTTCGTCGAAAAGGATTACCTTTGTGGGCTGCAAATACAGCACTTTCCCAAAAGGACGGTCTCCGTTTGCGGTGCAAAAGTAACGATTTAGTTGATAAATGAAATTAGTAAAGCCTAAAAAGTTTCTCGGCCAGCATTTTCTGAAAGATCTGAAAGTGGCACAGGATATAGCCGATACGGTAGACGCATGTCCCGGCCTCCCCATTCTGGAAGTAGGTCCGGGCATGGGTGTATTGACCCAGTTTCTGGTGAGAAAAGAACGTCCGGTGAAGGTGGTGGAATTGGATTATGAGTCCGTAGCCTATCTGCGTGAAGAATATCCGTCGCTGGAAGACAACATCATTGAAGATGACTTCCTGAAAATGAATCTCCAACGCCTGTTCGACGGGCAACCTTTTGTACTGACAGGAAACTATCCTTATAATATATCCAGCCAGATATTCTTCAAGATGTTGGATAACAAAGAACTGATACCTTGTTGTACCGGTATGATACAGAAAGAAGTGGCCGAACGTATTGCCGCCGGACCGGGCAGTAAAACGTATGGCATCCTGAGCATATTGATACAGGCATGGTATCGTGTAGAATATCTTTTCACCGTACACGAACATGTATTCAATCCGCCACCCAAAGTGAAAAGCGCAGTCATCCGTATGACGCGAAACGAAACGAAAGAGTTGGGTTGTGACGAGAAGCTGTTCAAACAAGTAGTGAAAACGACTTTTAATCAACGCCGCAAAACCCTGAGAAATTCGATAAAGCCGATACTCGGCAAAGATTGTCCGCTGACGGAAGACGTTTTGTTTAACAAACGGCCAGAACAACTATCAGTACAGGAATTTATCAGTCTGACCAACCGGGTTGAACAGGCCTTGAAAGAGATTAGAGAAACAAGTGATGAAACCAAGAAATGATAATTAAAGATTTTAGGCGCGGATTGTGCGGATGAGCGCGTAGCTTTTAATCCGTGAAATCCGCGTAATCCGCGCCTAAAATTATCACGGCTTAGCCCGCTAAATTATCATTTTAAAAAGAGGAGAAAGATTATGGAGATGGACGAAGAATACATTGACAATGTCAAAAACCTCATAGAACAAAAGGACGCCGAGAACGTCAAAGCACTCCTTATAGACCTGCACCCTGCGGATATTGCCGAACTGTGCAATGACCTGAGTCCTGAGGAAGCACGTTTCGTATACCGCTTACTGGATAACGAAACGGCGGCAGACGTGTTGATGGAAATGGATGAGGATGTCCGTAAAGAATTCCTGGAAATACTCCCGTCGGAAACCATTGCCAAACGCTTTGTGGACTACATGGATACGGATGATGCCGTAGACCTGATGCGTGAGCTGGATGAAGAGAAACAGGAAGAAATTCTTTCTCACATTGAAGACATCGAACAGGCAGGAGACATCGTAGACCTGTTGAAGTACGACGAAGACACCGCCGGTGGTTTGATGGGTACTGAAATGGTGGTCGTAAACGAGAACTGGAGTATGCCGGAGTGCCTGAAAGAGATGCGCCAGCAAGCTGAGCAGTTGGATGAGATCTATTATGTCTATGTCATCGACGACGAAAACCGCCTGCAAGGAGTGTTTCCACTGAAAAAGATGATTACCTCCCCTTCTGTATCCAAGGTTAAACACGTGATGAGGAAAGACCCCATTTCTGTACGCGTAGACACATCTGTGGACGATGTGGTACAGACCATTGAGAAATATGACTTGGTAGCCGTTCCTGTTATCGACAGTATCGGACGGCTTGTGGGGCAAATCACCGTAGACGACGTCATGGATGAAGTTCGTGAGCAATCGGAACGTGATTACCAGTTGGCATCCGGTCTTTCCCAGGATGTGGAAACAGATGATAATGTAATGCGCCAGACCAGTGCCCGCTTGCCATGGCTTATTATCGGTATGCTGGGTGGTATCGGCAATTCCATGATTTTAGGTAATTTCGATGCTACTTTCGCAGCCCATCCCGAGATGGCACTCTACATCCCGCTGATCGGTGGTACAGGCGGAAACGTGGGAACACAATCTTCGGCCATCATCGTACAGGGCCTTGCCAACAACTCGCTGGATGCAAAAGATACTTTCAAGCAAATTACCAAGGAATCCGTAGTGGCCCTTATCAACGCTACTATTATTTCCTTATTAGTATATATATATAATTTTGTCCGGTTCGGCGCAACTGCCACCGTCACCTATTCCGTTTCTATCAGCCTGTTTGCAGTAGTGATGTTCGCATCTATCTTCGGCACACTGGTACCTATGACACTGGAAAAGTTGAAGGTAGACCCAGCCATCGCTACCGGTCCGTTTATTGCGATTACCAATGATATTATAGGCATGATGTTATATATGGGAATTACCGTACTTCTATCCTAAAACAAGAAAAATGAAAAAAAACTAAGGAAAAAAGTATGAAGTAATTGTTTTATTTCATTAATTTGTGACCTAATGTAACCCGAACGGGTAAAACCGTTTTTTAAAATGTATGTACAATGATGGACACTCATGACACTAATCTCCCCGAAAAGGCGGTGGAATTAGAAGAAGAAAAGAAAGCAGCTGAGGTTTCAGAACCGGCTCTGACGGAAACTCCGGCTGAAGAAGCAAAGCAGGAAGAGCAGCCGGTAGAAGCCGCACAAAAGCTAAGCAAGGAAGAAATCCTGGCTAAATTGAAAGAGATTTCCGCAGATGTGGAAAACGCCGGCAAACAGGAGATAGATAGTCTGAAACAGGCTTTCTATAAGCTTCATAATGCCGAACAAGAAGCGACAAAGAAGCTGTTTATCGAAAACGGGGGAGTAGCAGAGAATTTCATTCCGACAACGGATGCTGTTGAAGAGGAATTCAAAAATATCATGTCCGTCATTAAAGAAAAGAGAGGTGCATTGTCAGCTGAACAGGAACAACAAAAAGAGCTGAACCTGCAAATCAAACTTTCCATTATCGAGGAACTGAAAGAACTGGTAGAGTCACCCGACGATGCCAACAAATCCTACTCAGAATTCAAGAAGTTACAGCAACAGTGGAATGAAGTGAAACTTATTCCGCAAGCCAAAGTCAACGAACTGTGGAAGAGTTATCAACTCTATGTGGAGAAGTTCTACGATCTGTTGAAGCTGAATAATGAATTCCGCGAATATGACTTCAAGAAAAACCTGGAAATAAAGACACATCTATGTGAAGCTGCCGAAAAGCTGGCTGATGAAGCAGATGTAGTGTCAGCTTTCCACCAGTTACAAAAGCTACATCAGGAATTCCGTGACACGGGTCCGGTTGCAAAAGAACTGCGTGACGAAGTATGGAATCGATTTAAAGCTGCTTCCACAGCCGTAAATCGCCGTCATCAACAACACTTCGAATCATTGAAGGAAGTAGAGCAGCATAATCTTGACCAGAAAACAGTGATTTGTGAAATCATTGAAGCAATAGACTACAACGAATTGATCAATTTTGCTGCGTGGGACAATAAAACACAGGAGATCATTGCCCTGCAAAATAAGTGGAAGACCATCGGTTTTGCACCGCAAAAGATGAATGTGAAGATATTCGAACGTTTCCGTAAAGCGTGTGATGAATTCTTCCGCAAGAAAGGTGAATTCTTTAAAGCCTTGAAAGAGGGCATGAATGCAAACTTGGATAAGAAACGTGCTCTTTGTGAGAAAGCTGAAGCTCTGAAAGATAGCACCGACTGGAAAGCAACCGCTGACGAACTAACCAAACTGCAAAAAGAATGGAAGACTATCGGTCCGGTTGCAAAGAAATATTCTGATGCAATATGGAAACGGTTTATTTCCGCTTGTGACTACTTCTTCGAACAAAAGAACAAGGCTACTTCCTCCCAACGTTCCGTTGAGATAGACAACCTGAATAAGAAGAAGGAAATCATCGAAAAGTTGGGTGCCATTGATGAGAATATGGATACGGATGAAGCTACTCAGTTGGTACGCGAATTAATGAAGGAATGGAACAACATCGGCCATGTACCTTTCAAGGAAAAAGACCGTTTGTATAAGCAATACCACGGACAAGTGGACAAATTGTTCGACCACTTCAACATCAGCGCTGCCAATAAAAAGTTGAGTAACTTCAAATCCAACATCAGCAGTATTCAGGAAGGCAGCCCGCAGTCACTCTATCGCGAACGCGAGAAACTGGTACGTGCAGCAGATGCCATGAAGAACGAATTGCAGACTTATGAAAATAATCTTGGTTTCCTGACAGCTTCTTCAAAGAAAGGCAACAGCCTGCTGACAGAACTAAACCGCAAAGTAGAAAAACTGAAGGCAGATATTGAATTGGTAAAACAAAAGATTAAGGTTATCGACGATTCCATTCGTAGCGCCGAATAATTTTAAGCCTATATATACAAAGAGGGTGTTTCAACATTTTGAAACACCCTCTTTGTTATTTATATCTTATCTTAATGATGGAACAGACGGATACCTGTAAATGCCATAGCGATACCGTATTTATCGCAGGTTTCAATAACATGATCATCACGTACTGAACCTCCTGCCTGGGCAATGTATTCCACACCAGTCTTGTGAGCACGCTCTATATTATCTCCAAACGGGAAGAAAGCATCTGAACCAAGAGCTACTCCTTTCAGAGTATTCAGCCATTCGCGCTTTTCCTCACGCGTCAGCACTTCCGGTTTTTCTGTAAAGAACTGCTCCCAAATACCGTCAGCCAACACATCATCATGATCATCGCTAATGTAAATATCAATCGTATTATCACGGTCGGCACGGCGGATCTTCTCTACCCAGGGCAAGTTCAATACTTTTGGATGCTGGCGAAGATACCAGATATCAGCTTTATTTCCAGCTAAACGGGTACAGTGGATACGGCTTTGCTGTCCTGCCCCGATACCAATCGCTTGTCCGTCTTTCACATAACATACAGAATTGGACTGCGTATATTTCAAAGTAATAAGCGCTATCATTAAATCACGCTTTGCAGCATCCGGAAAAGTCTTATTCCGCGTAGGAATATTAGCGAACAGTTCGCTGCCATTCAGCTGAATCTCATTACGTCCCTGTTCAAAAGTTATCCCGAACACATCCTTACGCTCAATCGGTGCAGGTTTATACGAAGGATCAATCTTAATCACATTATAAGTACCCTTACGCTTGTTCTTCAGAATTTCGAGTGCCTCATCCGTATATCCCGGAGCAATAACACCATCGGATACTTCCCGGTTAATGAAACGGGCAGTCGCCTCATCACAGACATCACTCAAAGCTATGAAATCTCCGTAAGATGACATACGGTCTGCACCACGGGCACGCACATAGGCACTGGCCAGAGGAGAAAGCGGCAAGTTATCAACAAAATAAATCTGTTTCATTGTCTCATCCAATTCCAGACCAATAGCCGCACCTGCAGGGCTAACATGTTTGAATGAAGTCGCAGCCGGCATTCCGGTAGCCGCTTTCAATTCTTTCACCAACTGCCAACCGTTCAGTGCATCCATAAAATTGATGTATCCCGGGCGTCCGTTCAGGACTTCGATAGGTAACTCCCCCTCCTGCATAAAAATGCGGGCCGGCTTCTGATTAGGGTTACAGCCGTACTTGAGTTCTAACTCTTTTGCCATAGTTTTAATTATTTTGAATAGAATTGCTACATTATTACTTAAAACATAAAGTATGATCAATCATTATAAATCCATAACAATACAGGCTTGGTTTCAGCCTTTAACAACACATCAATTTGCCTCATCGCTTCATTACAAATCACCGGACATCCCTGACTCATGCCTAATGGAAGATGTGAAGGATAAACCTCTGTCGCAGGCAAAGGAGTATAAGAATGTAATACGACAATACGTTTGAAAGCATTATCATTAGTGGGTTCCAGACCATGCAATTTATAATGAACATTGATTCCCCATTTGCTGTAAGCCCGAATACCTACTTTGTATTTTCCCAGAGAAGAGCAAAGACTTCCCGGCGTATTGCTAAAAACAGGTTTGGAAGGTGTACTATCTTTCCCATAACCATGGGCACAAAGACTTGCATACTTAATGGAATCTCCTTTAAAATCCCAAACAAAGAAACGTTTTTTACCAGAATGTATGCTGAAATCTACTAAGAAACAATAATTCGTACTGAATCCCTTACTAACGCAATATGCCTTTGCTTCATGCGCTTTCGATTTCAGACGTTGATGATCGACAGCATTCACCGTAATGCTTTTACCACATTCGGCACATGCTCTACCCTCTAATCCTAAAATAAAGAAAAATAGCAGCAGAAACAGAATGAATCTCTTCATAAGCTTCATTATCGTATTAGACGTTAATAGACTTAGGGACAAAAAAGCAAAAAAGCTACGAACTTATTACATTCGCAGCTTTTTTAGTTGGGCTACCTGGATTCGAACCAGGAATGACAGGACCAGAATCTGTAGTGTTACCATTACACCATAGCCCAATAACAGGTCGTTCCTGTTTTGCGGTTGCAAAGATACAAAGAATTTGATAATCCAAAACAATTTCTCGTGTTTTTTTCTCTAAAATCTGCTAAGATGCCGTATGCCAAAGAAATATATACCTAAAAAAAATCAAAAATTGAAAGACTTTTTCCCTTTTAGGTGTTTGATACAAGAATTCAGCGTATATTTGTCAACTGTTTAATTTTAATAATAAGTAATGAACGAATCAAAGAAACTCATTCAACAAATAACCGAAGGTATACAAGATAAAAAAGGAAAAAATATTGTAATAGCAGATCTTTCTAAAATTGGCGATACTATCTGCAACTATCTCGTCATTTGTCAGGGAAACTCCCCAAGCCAAGTGACCGCCATTGTAGAGTCCGTAAAGGAATTCACCCGCAAAGGCGCTAACAGCAAACCTTTTGCAATAGACGGATTGCGCAATGCCGAATGGGTAGCAATGGATTACTCCGACATATTGGTCCATGTGTTTCTACCCGAAACGAGAGACTTCTACAATCTGGAAAATCTCTGGGCCGACGCCAAATTAACCCAAATACCTGACATTGATTAATAAGCCCTATGGACAACAATAATAATAACGCTAACAAAAAGCCCAATAAGGTAAATATGCCCAAGTTCAACCTGAACTGGCTGTATATGATCATAGCCATGATGCTTCTGGGCTTGTACATCACCAATGAAAACAGTACTGGAATCAAAAGTGTCTCTTATGACGAATTCCAGCAATACGTACGTGACGGCTATATGAGCAAAATCATCGGTTATGATGATAACTCTGTAGAAGCATATATCAAGCCACAATACGTTAAAAACGTATTTCAGGCAGACTCTAGCAAAGTGGGTAAAAATCCCATGATTACAACTGAAGCACCGTCTCGTGAAAGTTTGGGAAACTTCCTGCAAAAGGAAAAAGATGAACTGCACTTTGACGGTTCTATCAACTACGAAAAGAAACGCAATTATTTCGGGGTCGTACTGTGGCAGATTCTGCCTATTGCCTTCCTTATAGGTTTCTGGATATTCATGTCACGCCGTCTGAGCGGTGGTGGCGGTGCAGGCGGTGGCGGCATTTTCAATGTCGGTAAATCGCGTGCCCAACTGTTTGAGAAGGGGACTCCCGTAAAAGTTACATTCAAAGATGTAGCCGGACTTGCCGAGGCCAAACAGGAAGTAGAGGAAATTGTGGAATTCCTGAAAGAACCGCAAAAATATACAGACCTGGGAGGTAAGATACCCAAGGGTGCATTGCTGGTAGGCCCTCCGGGAACCGGTAAGACCCTGCTTGCCAAAGCTGTGGCAGGCGAGGCCAACGTACCGTTCTTCTCACTGGCTGGTTCCGACTTTGTGGAAATGTTTGTCGGTGTAGGTGCATCACGTGTACGTGACTTGTTCCGCCAAGCCAAAGAAAAAGCCCCCTGTATCGTGTTCATTGATGAAATTGACGCCGTAGGTCGTGCCCGCGCCAAAGCTGCCGCAATGGGTGGAAATGATGAACGCGAAAACACATTGAACCAGTTATTGACAGAAATGGACGGTTTCGGTTCCAACAGCGGTGTAATCATCCTGGCTGCTACCAACCGTGTAGACGTTTTGGACAAAGCCTTGCTGCGTGCCGGACGTTTTGACCGCCAGATTCATGTAGACCTTCCCGACCTCAACGAACGTAAGGAAGTATTCGGCGTACACTTACGCCCCATCAAAATAGATAATACAGTAGACGTAGACCTGTTGGCACGCCAAACCCCGGGCTTCTCCGGTGCCGATATCGCCAATGTCTGCAATGAGGCTGCACTGATCGCTGCCCGCCACGGCAAAAAGTTCGTAGGCAAACAAGATTTCCTCGATGCCGTAGACCGTATTGTTGGTGGGCTGGAAAAGAAGACGAAAATCACCACGGAAGCGGAACGTCGTTCCATCGCTATCCACGAGGCAGGACATGCTTCTATCTCCTGGTTGCTGGAATATGCCAATCCGTTGATTAAAGTAACGATTGTTCCACGCGGACGTGCACTGGGCGCTGCCTGGTATTTGCCCGAAGAACGCCAGATTACCACCAAAGAACAAATGCTTGATGAGATGTGCGCCACATTGGGTGGACGTGCCGCTGAGGATTTGTTCCTGGGACGTATTTCGACCGGTGCCATGAATGACCTGGAACGTGTTACGAAACAGGCTTTCGGCATGATTGCCTACCTAGGAATGAGCGAAAAGCTACCCAACCTCTGTTATTATAGCAATGATGAATATTCTTTCAATCGTCCGTACAGCGAAAAAACTGCTGAACTGATTGACGAAGAAGTGAAGAATATGGTGAACGAACAGTACGAACGTGCAAAGAAAATACTTTCCGAACATAGGGATGGGCACGCCAAACTGTCACAGTTGCTGATAGATAAAGAAGTTATCTTTGCAGAAGATGTGGAAGAAATCTTCGGAAAACGTCCTTGGGCTTCCCGTTCTGAAGAAATCAGTGCAAACAAGATTTCGGAAGAACTTAAGAAAGCTGAAGACGCAGCCGCCAAAGAAGCTGTGGAGAGCGAAAAAGAAGTAAAAGCGGAAGAAGAAAACAATGTTGAAGGCGGAACAGAAACCGGCAAAACAAAGGTTTCAGCAGAAGGTACCAAAGTTTCTGTAGAACGCCCCGCAAAAGAATAAAGAACTAAAAAACGGAATTACCGTGAAAAGCAATTTCTTAAAACGCGCCATCACAGGTGTGTTATTCGTAGTAGTATTGGTGGGCTGTATCCTATACAGCCCCCTTTCATTCGGTATCCTGTTCACCATTATCGGTGCACTGAGCGTACACGAATTTGCCCATCTGATAAACCAAAACGGTGAAGTACAAATCAATAAAACAATTACCGCTTTGGGAGGCGCTTATCTCTTCTTGGCCGTAATGGGCTTTTGTCAATCTACTATCGGAGCCCAGGTATTTCTGCCTTATCTGGCATTACTGCTTTACCTGATAATTACAGAACTGTATCTGAAAAAGAAGAATCCCATTGGCAACTGGGCCTTTTCCATGTTAAGCCAGCTGTATGTAGCATTACCGTTTGCATTGCTCAACGTATTGGCTTTCCAATATAACCCGGCAGAAAGCAGCGTAACCTACAATCCCATCCTACCACTTTCCATCTTTGTATTTATATGGCTGAGTGACACTGGAGCATATTGTGTAGGCTCGTTAATCGGCAAGCATCGTTTGTTCGAACGTATTTCCCCCAAGAAGTCATGGGAAGGAAGCATCGGTGGTGGTGTGTTCTCTATTGCTTCTTCATTCGTATTCGCCCACTACTTCTCATTCCTGTCTGTTTGGGAATGGGCCGGACTGGCACTGGTTGTTGTCATCTTCGGTACTTGGGGTGATCTAACGGAGTCGCTAATGAAGCGCCAGTTAGGCATCAAAGATTCGGGTCACATCCTACCCGGCCACGGTGGAATGCTCGACCGTTTCGACAGTGCTTTACTGGCAATCCCCGCAGCAGTGGTTTACCTCTACGTTTTAATGTTGATGAAATAAAAAAGGCCGGAGGAATTCACATTCACCCGGCCTCACACACAAAACACTTTACTTTACTTCAATTGCATCTTTGAGAAATCTAAGTTAGAAACTTTTGCGGAATTATCCGATTGTTTTTCAAAGGTAATTTCGACTTCATCGTTTACTTCTGAATTCAGCTTTAACTTGATACCTTTCGTTTCAGAAGTTATATTCAATTCTTTCAGATTGAACGACACTAATCCGGGAGCACGAACTCCACTCAGGTCATCATAATCATTGTATCGAAGCTCCAGATGGATATATCCGTCATCATTACCTTCTTCTGCTAAAGGAACTTCGGCATCTTCTGCACGTTGTACCAGACTGATACGATGTTTCGTACCCGAATTCTTCGGCAGATTCTGCATAAAGATAATGTTCATATATCCCCCACTGATAGTGATATCCCCTTTATAAATAAATACCGGATCATTACCATATTCTTCGTCATTCTCCGATGTCAGCGGTTCCACACTTTTCGTCAGGGCATGCCAGATCTTCTCAATCTTCACGGCATGATCATATCCTTCATAATTATCATAGATGGGATTAAAGATTGTTATTATACGCTGCCCGTCTACAGGCTGATACCAACCCATATTAGTATTAATAGGCCAAAGCGTTCCCCAAGTGTCACTTTCCAGATAGAAAGTATTCCCCTTCACACGTACGGTGCTCCAATTCGGATAAGAGAAATCACCGATAGAGTATCCGTCATCTAAATCATCGCATGATTGCAACGCAGGTAGTACTGCCAAGCACATCATAAAAAATAGCCAATGTAATCTCTTCATAATCAAAGTCCTTTTGCTTGTTTTCGTAAAAATTGTTAGTTCATAATCTTTCGTGTATTCTGACTATAAAATACGAAAGCCGGGCATTTACTGCACCGGCTTTATCTCTTTTAACTATTTTATAGCCTTTTGAAGCAAAAAGACTTTCATTATGTAACTCCTCTACTCCTTTAACTCCCACTACAATAATGCAGGTGTAACAGGCGTATCATTTCTTGTGCAGCATGCTTCGGCGCACCGGCATCTCCCAGACGCGATGCCATGTACTCATAGCCTTCGAGCATTCGTTGCCGATACTCCTTATTATATAAGATACGTTCCAGTTCGGCACGGACCTGCTCTACTGTCATCGTATCAGCCACGAGCTCTTTCACCACTTCACGGTTTGCAATAAGATTCACCAATGAAATATACTTTACCGTCAGTATATGACGGCGCAGGAACGAAATGACTTTTCCTATCGGCGTATGATAGCAAACAGCCTGCGGCACCCGGAACAAGGCCGTTTCCAGCGTAGCAGTTCCCGAAGTTACCAATGCAGCTTCAGCCTGTTGCAGCAAACGATAGGTTTGTCCGAAAAGGATCTTTACTTTCGCACCTCCTATATATTCATGATAATAGTCAGGAGAAATACCGGGTGCACCGGCCAAAACCAATTGGTATTCAGGAAAAGCAGAAGCTGCACGAAGCATATCGGGCAGGTTATCTTTTATCTCCTGCTTCCGGCTACCCGCCAGTAAAGCGATTATCGGCTTAGGATCCAATCCGGTTTCACGAATAAAATCATCGTACGTTTCAGGATGTTCCGCACGGAAAGCGGTCACTTCATCTACCGTAGGATTGCCTACATAATGTATCGGATAATGATGCTTGTCTTCGAAAAACTCCACCTCGAACGGCAGAATGGAAAACAATTCATCCACATCCCGCTTGATATTCTTGATACGGTATTCTTTCCACGCCCATATCTTCGGAGAGATATAATAATAGACCGGGATTTGCGTCTTGGCTCGCAGGAACTTGGCAATATTCAGGTTAAAACCGGGATAATCTACCAGTATCACTACATCCGGCTGCCATGCCACGATATCCTCCTTGCAGCGTTTCATGTTGGCAAAGATTGTGCGCAAATGCAGTAACACCGGGATAAAGCCCATATAAGCCAGCTCCTTATAGTGCTTCACCATCGTTCCACCCACTGCTGCCATCAGGTCGCCTCCGAAGAAACGGAATTCCGCCTGCGGATCTTCAACCTTCAAAGCAGCCATCAGGTGAGATGCGTGTAAATCACCGGAAGCTTCACCGACAATCAAGTAATACTTCATAAAATTAAAAATTTTATGAAGTTGAGAGTTGGGGAAGTTGAGAGTTGAGAATTATTATGCAGCATCATAGCGCAGCTAATTCTCAACTTTCAACTTCCTCAACTCTCAACTTCTTCAAAACCAGCTTTGCAGTTCATCTATAAGTTCGTAAGCCGTAACATCCACCTTGGTCGGAGTAATAGCTACATAGCCGTTATCGAGTGCCCAATGATCATTCTTTTCATTATCGGAATCGGTATTCTGGAACTCACCGGTCAGCCAGTAGTAATGGGTATCACCGCGATGCGCAAAATTCTCCCATTCATTGGTCCACTGTCCTTTGGACTGTTCGCAGACTTTAACTCCCTTGAGTTCCCGTACATTGGGGAAATTTACATTGAGGCAAGTCAACGGAGGCAACCCCTTTTCCAAAACCTGACGGGCTATCTCACGGATATAAGGACCGGAAGGCTCAAAATCAGGATTCGGATCATGACAGCAAAGAGAGAAACCAATGGAAGGCACACCTTTCAGGCAACCTTCAATTACCACTCCCATCGTACCGGAATAATGCACATTCACGGCAGAGTTATCGCCGTGATTGATACCACCGACTATCAGATCGGGTTTGCGGTCGAGCACCGTATGCAAGGCAAGTTTTATGCAGTCTACCGGAGTACCGGAACATTTATAAACTGTCAGCCCTACATCCTTACGAACCAACTGGTAATGAATGGGTTCCGTTACAGTCAGCGCACTTGCACTACCCGAACGCGGCGCATCCGGCGCCATCACAACTATTTCTCCCAGCGGACGAAGAAACTTAACCAACTCACTAATGCCTTTTGCAATGACACCATCGTCATTGGAAACCAATATTAAAGGTCTCTGATTTTCCATATTCATCTTTATTTTCTATGCAAAAGTAGGCAAAAATAAAGAAAGCACCTAATACAATACTTTGCTTTTGTTGTCCCAGAGTTTGCGTTTCATTCGATATATCGAATAAAAATAATAAGTAGATGTTCATAATTAGTTTGCACTATAAATGATAATTTACCAGCGTAGCGCTGGAGCAAGGTTCTCCTTCGGCGTGC
>ERZ836829.264-NODE-264-length-74343-cov-10.513811_pt1 | contig 74343 bp, 61 predicted proteins | sample MGYA00519574_ERZ836829 | MGnify/ENA primary metagenome ERZ836829 (study PRJEB31850, sample SAMEA3708808) | human gut metagenome | biome: human gut; feature: human-associated habitat; material: faeces | place: China | collected 2014 ...
TAGCCCTTTGGAGGGCTAATATTAAACCACCACTTGAAGTGGTGGTTGATAACTTAGAAAAAATACATGTACAGAAAAAACGTCTGTGATGGATCAGGTAGATCCCTGTCAATGAGGCAGGAGTCTTATATGGATGAGATAAAATTTGCGGCAGAAATCCGGTGAGTGGAATATCATCGGATTCTGCCGCAGATTTTTTCAATATGGAACTTTTTATTTTTTAGTGGAACGCCTCTTTTGCATACTGCTCCAGTTCATCCCTGAAATCCGGGTGCGCGATCGCGATCATGGCCTCGGCGCGCTCTCTTAAGGTCTTTCCGGAGAGATTTGCGATCCCGTACTCGGTTGCAACACTCTGGATCATGGTACGCGGAGCGGATACGGTGGAGCCGCCCGGGATGAACGGAACGATGTTGGATTTTAAGGTGCCGTCCTTTGCCTTTCTCGCGGAGTTGATGCAGATGTAGCCTTTTCCTCCGACGGAACGATAAGCGCCCTCAAGGAAGTCCATCTGACCGCCGATGCCGGAGAGCTGTCGGGTTCCCGCGGACTCTGCATTCTCCTGTCCCATAAGGTCAAGCTGTACGCCGCCGTTGATGCTGATGACGTTCTTCATGGTTCCGATGCGCTGTGGATCATGGACATAATCGAGGTCAGCCGGATGGAAAAGCTTCGGATTTTCTGCGATCCAGTCATAGAACTCCTGGGAGCCCATTGCGAGGTTCCATGTGGAGAGACCGGTGTCAAATTCTTTCTTTGCATTTGTGAGCTTTCCCGCCTTCCAGAGATTTAAGTAGGCATCGCTGATCGTACCGGTGTGGCAGCCGAGATCCTTGAGATCGGATTCCGCCAACATGTTCGCGACAGTGAACGGAACGCCGCCGACGCCGAGAGATAGAACCGCGCCGTCCGGAATCTCGTTTACGACGAGCTTTGCGATCTGGATATCTGTCTCAGACGGAGCTTTGTAGGTTCTTACCGGAAGCGGCTCATGAGCGCCTTCTACGATATAATCCGCCTCGGAGAGATGGACACGGTGGGAACCGTCCACACCCTGAAGCTTCGGATAATGTTCATTGATCTCAAAGATCACAGTTCTTGCACTCTCAAACATGGTTCTCCATGCGAAGTTTGAGATGCCGAGACCGCAGTAGCCGTTCTCATCCGGGGCAGATACCGGGACGAAGGCAACATCTGTCCGGATATAGCGCTGGCGGTAGAGCGTCGGGAGAAGGCGGAGTACCACAGGCATGAATTTTACGAGACCGCGGGTCTGAAGCTTGCGCTCATAGTCGCCGATATGCCAGCTGTAGTAGGAGAAGCTCTCCTGTTCCGGATCAGCCTCAACGACCTCAATGCGCGGGCGGATCACAAGACCGCCGCGAACTTTCACATCTTTTAAATGACCTTTTCTTGCGGCGAGCGCCTTGTCAAGAAGCTCCGGATATCCGCCGCCGAATCCATAGTCGACCCAGTCACCGTCTTTTACAGTAGCCGCAACGGCAGCTTCTGCAGTCACAAATTTACTTTTAAAATTTTCCATATGTAATCCCTCACTATATAATATTTTCGGTAAAACATGAACGATACCATATATGTTCATTATAGGATTTTTTTCGGTATGAAACAAGTAGATTATTGAGAGTTATGATATTGAATGGATATGGATCATATCAGAAAAAAATATATTTTATTCTGAATGCATGATCCGATCCTTCACATTTCGGATCGGAAACAACTTTATTTTTCGTCCAAGATGTAATATAATAAATTTATATTGCAGGCGGCAGAAATTACCGTTTCTGCCAAAAGAAAATAATGCATGAGGGGAGTCAAAACATGAAGGATTACATGAAGATCTACCAGGAATGGCTTGCCAATCCGTACTTTGACGAAAAGACGAAAGAAGAGCTTCGCGCAATCGCGAACGATGAAAACGAGATCAAAGAACGTTTCTATATGGACCTGGAGTTTGGTACCGCAGGACTTCGCGGAATCATCGGAGCAGGGATCAATCGTATGAATATCTATACGGTGCGCCGTGCGACCCAGGGACTTGCCAACTATATTATCAAACAGGGCGGAGCAGACAAGGGCGTTGCGATCGCGTTTGACTCCCGTCATATGTCCCCGGAATTTGCCATGGAGGCTGCAATGACACTCGCCGCAAACGGCATCAAGGCGTATAAATTCGAATCCCTGCGCCCGACACCGGAACTGTCCTTCGCAGTCCGTGAGTTAGGCTGCATCGCCGGCATCAACATCACCGCGAGCCATAACCCGCCGGAATACAATGGATATAAGGTATACTGGGAGGACGGCGCACAGTTCACACCGCCGCATGATAAAGGGGTAACGGCTGAAGTTCTTGCGATCGAGGATCTCTCCACCGTGAAAACGACGACCGAGGAAGAGGCGTTAAAGAGCGGAAAATTCCAGGTGATCGGAAAAGAGATCGATGACAAATATATCGCCCAGGTAAAAGCCCAGGTCGTAAATCAGGAAGCGATCAACCGCATGCAGAAAGACATCACGATCGTCTACACACCGCTTCACGGAACCGGAAATATCCCGGCCCGCCGCGTTATGAAAGAGATCGGCTTCGAGAATGTCTATGTTGTGCCGGAGCAGGAACTTCCGAACGGAGATTTCCCGACCGTCAGCTACCCGAATCCGGAAGCTGCCGAGGCATTTGAACTCGGATTGAAGCTTGCAAAAGAGAAGAACGCGGACCTTGTTCTTGCAACGGACCCGGATGCAGACCGTCTCGGTGTCTATGTAAAAGATACAAAGTCCGGTGAATATATCCCGCTTACCGGAAATATGTCCGGCTCCCTGTTATGTGACTATGTGTTAAGCCAGAAACAGGCAGCAGGAAAGATCCCATCTGACGGCGAGGTCGTAAAGTCCATCGTTACCACAAATCTGGTTGACGCCGTTGCGAAACACTATGGCTGCAAGCTTGTCGAGGTTCTGACCGGCTTCAAGTATATCGGTCAGCAGATCTTAAAAGAAGAGACAACCGGCAAGGGAACCTATATGTTCGGTATGGAGGAGAGCTATGGCTGCCTGATCGGCACATATGCCCGTGATAAGGACGCGATCTCCGCAACTGCTGCCCTCTGTGAGGCTGCTGCTTACTATAAGGAAAAAGGAATGACCTTATGGGATGCGATGGTTGCCATGTATGAGAAGTACGGTTACTACAAGGATACCGTAAAATCCATCGGCTTAAAGGGCATTGAGGGACTTGCGAAGATCCAGGAGATCATGGAGAACTTCCGCAAGAATCCGCCGAAGGCGCTTGGCGGCTACGAGGTAACTTCTGTCCGCGATTACAAGAAGAACACGATCACAGATGTCGCGACGGGCGAAGTAAAGGAGACAGGTCTTCCGGAGTCCAACGTTCTCTACTACGATATGAACGACGGCGCATGGCTCTGCATCCGTCCGTCCGGAACCGAGCCGAAGATCAAATTCTACTATGGCGTTAAGGGAACTTCCCTTGATGATGCTGAGGCGAAGTCCAAAGCCGTCGGTGATGAGCTGATGGGCATGGTGGATAAGATGATGTAAGATCCCATAGTGTGGGGATAAGCGCAGGGAAGATGCTGCGAAACAATTAAGATCGAGTGCCTGAGGATCTGGCTGTGAAAAGCAGTGAGACTTGGGCAGAAAGGAAAAGCTCCCGGATGGGAACCGCATGTTATAGATATGATGTGGTTCTTTTCGGGAGCTTTTTTATCGCAAACGACTGCACCCGGTACGCGAAGGTGCCAGGCTTTGTTTCCTTTACAGGCGGGAGAGTTCAGCAAGGTACATCTGGGCTGCCGGGGAGAGGCGTACACGATTGCGGAAGATGCAGGAAGCAACAAGCTCACGATTGTGCCCGCTCTCGGGCCACAACCACTCCGGAACCGGAAGCGCGGTGATCTCAGGGGAATTTTCACGGTCATGAAGCGGAGCAATGCCGATCCCGATAGAATCCGTCTGCTCGATGATGCTGTAAAAAGAAGCACGGCTGTTCACATAGGTAATCCCGGAGAGCTGATCCTGACGGATAAGAGACTGGATTCCGTTCAGAATGCTGCTTTCTGCAGAAATCTGGGATGCCGCTTCGGCGGAATGCAGAACAAAACTGTATTGATCGAAAAGCTCCGGAGTCAGTGCATTTGGATCCTTCAGAACCGGATGGGCATTCCGGCAGAAAAGCTGAAGGGAAGAGTGAAACAGGATCTGTTCTTCCAGACCGTGAAGAGCCAGAAGCTCCTGTACCTTTTCGTTTTGGGATTCCGGATACACGATGAAACCGATATCTGCATGTCCGGCATCGAGTTCCCGGATGACTTCGTGTCCTGCCAGCTCGCGGTAAAAAAGGCGGAATGTCCGATCGTGCTGATCAGAAAAGGCATGGATCGTCTTACTCAGGGCATCATTCTCGGGAAAACAGCAGTCTGCAGCAATCCGAAGACGGCAGGAGTCCGGGTGCTCCCGGAATGTCTGGCGGAACTGCTCTGCATGTTCAAGGAGATCCCGGCTCATATCGAGAAACAGACGTCCGGATTCCGTCGGGATGATCCCTGTTTTTCCGCGGGTAAAGATCGTGATCCCGTATTCTTTTTCTGTCTCACGGAGAACTTTACTCAGGTACGGCTGGGTCACAGACAGCCGCTTTGCGGCCGCCGATAGAGAGCCGGAGTCGGAGATCTCGAGGAGATATTGCATGTTTTGAAGGTTCATTTGGAGGTAGCTCCTTTGTTGTAAAAAAATCATAAAAATAGTATAATTAAGTCTATACGAAAACAATGAATCTGTCAAACAGGAGAGATGTGGAAAGTCAGCAGTAAAGTCTGTTGTTACCGCTGCAACAGATGGAAATACGACTTGAAAAATTTTTGCTCGTGAAGAGCAGTCAGACAAAAAAATAATGAAAGGAAGATCCGGATTCCGGACAGAAGCGATGGATAAAAAAGAATTTGTTTTAAAAGCAGTTGCGGACAAAAAAGACCTGATCGTCGAGGTGAGTGACAAAATTTTTGATTATGCGGAGACAGGATTTCATGAATTTAAGACCGCAAAACTCTACGAGGATGTTCTGAAAAAAGAAGGATTCCAGGTGGAAATGGGAGTCGGCGGCATGCCGACGGCATTTAAAGCTACATATGGAACAGAAAAGCCGGTGATCGGATTTTTAGCGGAATATGACGCTCTTCCGGAGCTGTCCCAGGAAGGCGGCTGCACGATGAGAAAGAAAGCCGAAGGGGAGAACCCGGACGGACATGGCTGCGGCCACAACCTGCTCGGTGCGGGAGCCATGGCGGCAGCGCTTGCAGTGAAAGCGTATCTTGAGGAGCATCCGGAAGCGGGAAGCGTGGTCCTTTTTGGATGCCCGAGCGAGGAAAAAGGCGACGGCAAGGCGATCATGGCAAGAGAGGGAATCTTTGACGGCGTGGCTGCGGCGTTCACCTGGCATCCGGGCGATAAGAACGAAATCTGGTCGGAGTCCACTCTGGCGAATGTCAGCGTCTTCTTTAACTTCAAAGGTGTGACCTCCCATGCAGCGGCAGCTCCGGAACTCGGAAGATCTGCGCTGGATGCGGCGGAACTCATGAGCGTCGGCGTCAATTATCTTCGGGAACATATCATCTCTGACGCGAGGATCCACTACGCGTACCGTGATGTCGGAGGAATCGCCCCGAATGTTGTCCAGGGACACAGCCGCGTCCACTATTTCATCCGCGCGCCAAAGTCCTGGCAGGTAAAGGAAATCTACAGGCGTGTGGTTGATGTGGCAGAAGGCGCCGCAAAGATGACAGGGACTGAGATGACATATGAGCTCTATGCAGGTCTTTCCGATTACATCCCGAACCATGTACTCTCGGAAGTTCTTCATGAGTCCATGGAGGAGATCGGCGCTCCGGCTTACGATGAGGCGGATTTTGCGCTGGCATCCAGATTCTTCCATGAGACCGCGACGCCGGAGGAACTGGAGGCAAAGCGAGCGTCCCTGCGGAAACTCTTCGGTGCAGATCATCTGGATGAGATCGAAGCCCGCCCGCTCCACACCCGGATCTCTCCGCTTGTATGGACTGGAAAGGTCCAGGCGGGTTCCACCGACGTCGGCGATGCCAGCTATGTGATCCCAACGGCGATGTGTACCACGGCGACAGCGACTCTCGGCACTGCCGCCCACACCTGGCAGATGACCGCACACGGCAACACGGAGATCGCCCACAAGGCAATGTTAAATGCGGGTGAGGCCATAGCATTGGCCGCCTTAAAGACCATGGAAAGCCCGGAAATCTTAAAGAAAGCCCACGACGAATGGCTGGCCGAGACAAACGGCATCTACGAATGCCCGATCCCGAAGGAGATCGGACCGAGGCTGGAGGATTAAAGGAGCTGCGTGCAGAATCGAAAATAGAGGAGCAATACAATGAGACAGGAAACCATAGACAGGATCCGAAAATTCACCGATGACCGCGACTGGAACCAGTTCCATGCTGCTGCCAATCTGGCAAAATCCATTGTCATTGAGGCAGCAGAACTTCTGGAATGCTTTCAGTGGAGTGATGAGGAGTATGATCTTCAGCATGTGAAAGAAGAGCTGGCAGATGTGATCGTCTACTCACAGAACCTTTTAGACAAGCTGGGGCTGGATGCAGATGAGATCGTGAATATGAAAATGGGGATGAATGAGAAAAAGTATCCGGTGGAAAAGGCGCGGGGGAAGTCTGCGAAGTATGATCAGTTGTAGGGACTAGAGAAGAATGCTGCAGGGCAGCCATACAGCGTGGATTGGCTGCCGGCGGATCTTGGAGTTGTGGGGAAGATTGAGAAGTGGATGGAGAAAGAAATCTGATAAATTTTTTTGCTTTCGATATGCAAGACCAAATTATAGGACACCTAATGTGATATACTGTGTCTCAAAGAGGTACAGAAAGTCAAACATATGGAAAATAGGAGGACTATGAAATGGAAAAAGACAAAACATGCAGGGATATTTATTTTGAAATGCGATCTATGAACCGGCATCTGCAGAGAGTGGGAAATATTGGGATGCTGGCGTTGCTCTTAAAGTTGTCGGAAGGCCTGGAAGATGACAAAAACGGAAAACGTCTTTTAAAGGCGGCTGCGATTCTTGTCGGCGTTGTGGAAGTGCTGCTGTTTCAGGAGGCAGTAACGGATTGTATAAAAAAGAGGAATGGCGAAGCAGACGACTGAGTGCCAATGGAAAAATATCCATAGGATCCTGCGAATCTGCGGATAACCCGATCGGGCAGATGGTGATGGATTCAGAAAATATGGAAAGAAAAATGCAAAGGAATCTCTGAATGAAGAAACACAAAGTATACCTGCAGGACCTGCTCAATGAGTATCCGGAGTCGGAAGACTATCAGAAATTCTATACATATGTGATGGAGCTGATCAGGAGAGACGAGCTTGTTCCGATGAAAAATGCGAAGAGCAACGGCCGGAGACCGGCGCTTCCGCTCAGCTTCTGGAAATATGAAGACAAACCGGATTATACGGATATCTATGAGGAACTGAAGTATAAGTATCATCCTCTGATCAATACTTCCTATTACAGGAACCATCCGGAATGCTATGAGACGGACAAGGAGAAACTGCAGATTCTGAGTGATTATCTGAAAGATCATTCCAAACTGCTTGATACCGAGGAGACGATGAATGAGCGGAGCTTCGAGATCTTCCGTCGGGAAAAGTTTTTCCAGAGAGAGGGCGGTCTCGAATTTTGCAGGAAAATTGGGATCAGTCGGGAACAGCTGGCATTTTATGAGACTTCTGAGCCGCTCTCTTATTATTCCCGGTCCAAACAGACCCCTCAGAACATTCTGATCGTGGAGAATAAAGACACATTTTTTGATATCCGGCGCTGTATGAATGCGGGGCATGACCGGATCCTTGGAAAACAGTTTGGTACTGTGATCTACGGGGCAGGAAAAGGAATCTGGAAGACGTTTGCGGATTATGTGAATGGGGCAGAATCCTATTTCCTTGGGGATAATGAATTGTTCTATTTCGGAGATCTTGATTATGAGGGGATTCTGATCTATGAACATCTTCTGGAGCAGAAAGAGTACCAATGGGACAGGCAGGGAAATGGCAGTGCCGGAATGATCCAACTTTTCCGGAAAGCATACGAGGCGATGCTGGATAAGGCGCTTCAGATTGGTTTTTCAGCTCTTCCTGACATGAAGGAAAAGCAGAATTCGAATATTGGAACGGTATTTCTGGATGTGTTTGATGAGGAGAGAAGGAGACAGATCCATGAAATCCTGTCAGCAGGAAAATATATTCCACAGGAAATTCTAAATGAGCATGACTGGTAGCCAACCGACAGAAGAGATACGGAAAGGTTATGATAAATGAACAAAACTGGTGATAAAAGATGATCGAGAAAGATTTTTTAAAGAATTTTGAGCAGCGAATGAAATTTGTCGGGAGGTATGCGTTGCTCTGCAGCAACAGCTTTGGAAAGCAGCAGTGGAAGGATTACGGCATAGAGACGCGGGATGAGCAGATGAATATGTTGTTTACACTGCTGCTTTTTATCATGGAGTATTCTTTGCGGGAAGAAAACTGCACGATGGACGATATTGCGGCGTTCGTGGAGGACATCAGTTACGAGTACCATGCGAAAAAGCTGAGCTTTGAGCAGAGTCGGGACTTTGCGAGGTTTATGGTGGAGGATATCCTTGGAAACAGCGGTTCTTCCATGTATTTTAAGGCTTTTGACTATGAAAAACGGACATATAAGGAAATCAACATCCGTTATATCGACAACAAGGTCGTGTATCTGGAGAGTGGCGTCAGAAGAACATCCTATTACCTGACGGACGAGGGTTACAATATGATGCTCTCCACGATGGAAATGGAAAATAATCTGAAACTTTCGGTCCATGAAATGCTCTTTAAGCTGCATCTGGAAAAGGCAGATTATAACAGGGCTGTGGAAGATATCAAAAATATCTTCAGTCAGCTTAGAAAACAGAGCCAGAAGATCGAGGAGGCAATCCTGTCGGTCCGGAGAAATGCGTTGGCTTATTCAGTAGAAGAATATGGGCAGCTGGTGGAGGACAACATCAACACTGTAGTCGAGACAAGAGAAAAATTCAATCTTCACAGGCAGTTTATCGACGAGAAAATTGAAGAATTTGAAGAAAAACAGATGAATGCGGAAACATTCACGGAAAAAGAAAAGGGCAACCTGAACAATCTTCGTGTGATCGGAAGATATCTGACGCAGACTCTGGATGAACACCAGAGAATCCTCGGTCAGCATTTTGATCTGAAGAAATTATATGATGAAGAGCTGGAAAATTACTCGAACATGACACTGGTCCAGCGATTTCCGTTCCGGAGTGATGTGTATGATAAGGTATTAAAAGATGTCTCGCTCCTGAAAAATGTTGATAAAATTTTTAGTCCGTTATTTACCGGACGGGTGGGGAAGATCTTTAATCCGGAGAAAATGCTGGAATATCAGAAAAAGTTAAAAAAAGCGGATGTGGAAGACGAGACCGTGGAGCTGGATTTTGATGAAGAGGAGTACAACCGGGAGAAAGAAGAGCGCAGGAAAGAACGGATGAAAAAATATGAGGGCTGTGTGAAGGGAATCCTGGAACAGCTTCTCAAATATAAAGAAATGACGCTGGAAATCTTAAATACGGTGTGTACAGAAGAAGAACGGACACAGCTTCTTCCGACTGCAGAGATTTTTCGCGAGGTGATCATCGAATTCCTGACAGCGGGCACAATCGATATCGGAGCACTTCAAAATGAACAATCGGATTATCTCATGGATGCGTCAGATGGGTTTGTACTGAATGAGATGTTACTTGGTCTGATGGAAGACCGGGAATTCCGGAAAATCGGAAAGATGTTTATTTTCCCGATGGAAGACAGTGCGCATGTGTACTTTAAGAATGTAATGGATGAAAACGGAAACAGAAGAAATTTCAGATGTTCCAACGTGGGATTCCGGTATGAGGAGAGATAGAAGATGGCATACGAAGCAGAGATGATCACATACAGCCAGAAAATATTTTATTATCTTTTGTGCCACGGGGCACTGAGTGACCTGGATGTGGGAGTCAATGATCTGTACCGCGCGTATGTGGAACATGAAGAGATCATGAATCTCGTGAAAAATCAGGCGGAAATTGCAGACTGCAGAATCGAGCGGTACGGGACGACGATCTATCTGATGCCGGATATCGACAATAAATACCTCGGTTTTACGAAGGCAGACCTGAAAAAAGAATTATGTAAACCGAATGCTACAGACCGGGATTATTATCTGGCACAGTTCGTAATCCTGACGCTGTTGGTGGAATTTTATGACGGACAGGGAAGTACCAGTAAATCCAGGGAATTTTTAAAACTCGGGGAGCTGCAGAATCTCGTATCAGAGCGTCTGAAAGCAGGACTTGCGCTTGAACAGGAGCGGGAACAGGATGGAACAAATCTTTACACAGAAATGTATGAAAATGTCCTGGATTACAAGAGTATGAGCGAGGCCTATGAGTCCTTAAAAAGCGCGGAAACGGGAAGCCGGTCAAAGTATACAAAGGAAGGCTATGTGAGCATTATCTGTGAGTTTCTTGATCGGCAAGGGTTGATCGTTTTCGTCCGGGAAGATGAGATGATCAAGACGACGGCAAAGCTGGACAACGTGATGGAGTATAAGATCCTGAATAAAGAAAACTATGCAAGGATCATGGAGGCATTGGGGGAAACATATGAGTAAGATAGCGAGGATCCGTATTTTAAACCTGAACTATAACAATAACACCATCAAAATTGATGACGAGATGTTTGACTTCAATGGTCAGAACACACTCATCTCCCTGAGAAACGGCGGCGGAAAAAGCGTGCTGGTACAGATGATTGTGAGCCTTTTTGTCAACCGCTCATATCGTGATTTCGGAGACCGGCCGTTTAAGAGCTATTTTACGACGAACCGGCCGACATTTATCATGACAGAATGGATCCTGGATAATAAAGCCGATCGTTTCCTGGCAGGTATGATGGTCAGGAAAAGCCAGCGGGAAGACAATGACGCGGAAGAGCTGGAAATGTACACTTTTACCGGCAATTATTCAAAAGCCTGCAGCTATGATATTGAGAATCTTCCGGTCATCAGACAGGAAGGTAGCAAAAAGATCCTGAGGGGATTTTCTGAATGCAAAAACCTGTTGGAGGAGATCAGTAAAAGTGAGTCGAGAAACTTTCGGCTGTATGACATGACCAGCTCCTATGGAAGAGGCCAGTATTTTAATAAACTTCGCGAGTATCAGGTCAACAATAAAGAATGGGAGAGCATCATCCGAAAGGTCAACCAGAAGGAGTCGGGACTTTCAGAGCTTTTCCAGAATGCCAAAGATGAGAAGAATCTGGTGGAAAACTGGTTCCTTCGCCCTATTGAAGATAAATTAAACCAGGAAAAGAATAAGACGGATGAGTTCCGGAAACTTGCGTTCCAGTTTATTGAACAATACAAGAGTAATCAGTCGAAAATTCAGCGGAAAGGGATCATTGAACAGTATTTTGAGGACACGAAGCCATTGAAAGTCCAGATCGATGATTATGTTCAGAAAGATCATGATGCAGCGGCTCTCAGAACAGAGATGATCCTTTATGTGAAGGCGCTGCAGAGAGAATTGAAGCGGCTGGAGACGGAAATTGCTGCCGGACAGGAGAAAATAGACCAGATCAAAAGGGAACAGAGACGGATCGTTTATGAGAAGCTCTCATATGGAATTTACATTGATGAGGACCGGAAGACAGCACTCCTTGCGAAGAGAACACAGCAGGAGACGGCGATCACAGAGCTGACCTATCGGAAAAATCAGTTGACACGGGAGATCGACCGGTATGATCTTCATAAGCTCTATCAGGAATTAAAGGATTTTGAACGTCAGAAGGCCGAGGTAGATGCAAAGCTGCAGGTGCTTTTACAGAAGACGGAAGAATCAAAGGATGAGATCGGAAAGATCGGAAGTCAGCTGTATGCGCTGTATTCCGGGAAGGCAGAGAAGCTGGAGAAACAGAAGAAGCGGGAAGAAGAAAATCGTGTCGAGACTGAAAATACGAAAAAGGAAGTAGAGAAGGAATTCGGTGAAAATGAGCAGAAGATCCGAAAATTAGGCGTAGATATCGGTGCATTGACTTCAAGAGTGAAAAGCTTTGATGAGGTGGAAGACACCTTTAACAGAGAATTCAGTGCAGATCTGAGACGAAATATCGTAGGTCTTTATGTGGATGGTGCACTGGAGATTTTTCGGAAAGAAATGGAAGCAGGGCTTCAGGAAAAGAAAAATGAATCGGCAAAATATGCCGGAAAACTTCTCGAGCAGGAACAGATACAAAAAAGACTTTCCCGGGAAATAGTGGATGGAAATTTAAAAGCCAACGATCTCGCACATCAGCTGGACAGTCTTTCTAAGAAACTTCTGGATCTGGAGAAACAGAAGAATGAACGCCTGAGAATCATGAAGTATGTCGGCATGGATGAAGCTCATATGGATCAGAAAAATCTGATTCTGGATCAGCTGGACGGAAAGATGAAAGAGCTGGACATGGAAAGAGACAGTCTGATCCAGAAAAAAGCCGCTCAGGAGAAACAGCTCCGGCAGCTGAAGGAAGGAAAAACGACAGAGCTTCCGGAAAATATCAGGACCTACCTGGAACAGAACGGAATCGACCCGGTATACGGAATGGAATGGCTCACGAAAAACGGACGGACGGCGGCAGAGAATGCGGAGCTTGTAAAGAAAAATCCGTTTATTCCGTATTCTGTTGTGATGGAGCGGGCGGATTTTGAACGGTTCAGAAAGAATGAGGAGGAACTGTATACGAGCTTTCCGATCCCGATCATCATAAAAGACGAACTGGAACAGGAGCGGCAATCTGTGGATGCGAGATTTGCAGTCTATGGAAATGTGCATTTTTATGTCATGTTCAATACACATCTTCTTGATCGGGAGGAGCTGGAAAAGATTCTGGAGACGATCAGGAGGAAGATTGAAAGTCTGAAAAAGTCAATCGGGGACAAGGAATCGGACCTGGAAACTTACCGAAACTACAGGAGTACAATTGAAAGTCAGACATTCAGTACCACTTTGTATCAGCAGACAGAAAAAGAGATTACGGATCAGAAAAAAGAGAGTGAATCAGTGAAAGAACGTCTCCAGGAGATCCGGCGGGAGCAGGGCAGACTGGATGAAGAAAAAGAAGAGACGAAAAAGCTTGCGGAGACGGTGAAACGGCAGATCGATAAGCTGAACAGGGAGAAGCACCAGTTTGATATTCTCTGCAAAAAATATGAGCAGTACGAGACAGAGCGGACGAGTCTGGAACGCCTGAACAAGGAAAATACAGAATTGACGGCGAAAGAAAGTGCTCTTAAGATCAGAATGATAGAGCTTCAGGAACAGGAGATTGGACTCCGGGCGCTGGTGAAGGAAATTTCGGAGCAGATCGACCGTGTGCAGAAACAAAAAGAGAAATTTGAAACTTTTGCTGAAACAGCCGGAAATCATGAACGTACCGGTCAGGAATCTGCGGATCCGGCAGAACTGGAAGCGAGATATTATGCACTGACGAAAGAAATATCGGATAGTGTCGATGAACTTCGAAAAGCGCAGAATGACTGGATCGGAAGAATCCAGGGGAAAAAGAAAGATATTCAAAAGAAAAATGAGGACAGCCGGATTCCGGAGGAGGAGTACCGGGAACTGATCTGCCCGGAAGAACAGTATGACAGCTGGAAATGTCAGAAAAAGCAGACAGAAAAAGAGCTGAATCAGGCAGTTGAAAAGAATGTCAGTCTGGGAGAACAACTGGGTGTTTTGAAACATCAGATCGAGACCAATATGAAAAACCTGAAAAAGGAAACGGGATTTGATCAGCCGGTCGATCGAAAGACGATTACAGACATAAACTTTGAAGAACGCTGGAATTTACAAGAATATGATCTCAGGACAGAGCTGCAGAAGCAGTCGCGTCTTCAGGAGAGAAATATCCAGCTGTCTGCACAGGTTGCGGTTGTAGCGGAATATGAGGATGAGATGCTTCCGGAAGCTAAAATGCTCACGCAGACAGAAGAGGGGCAAGAGGATGCCTTGACTGCCATCCAGGCACAGATTCCGGATATCCGAAATGCGGAGATCGAGGCTGTTAAAACGTATCAGAAAGAGATTCGCAGAAAAATGGCGGAGATTTCCAAAGCTCTGGATCAATGCAGACTCAGCATGTCAGAAATGATCCGCGAGATTGCGTCCGGTAAAGAGTACGCGGATGATTATTTCAGGAAAACGTTTGACAGCCTGCTCTCGCAGACTGCCAGTCCGCAGAATCTGTCCCGTCAGTTTGAGCTGAACCGCCAGGCATACGAAAATCAGCTGGAAAAACTGAAGATCGACCTTGCGCATATCGATGATGAGCAGAAAAATCTGGAAATGATGTTCCTGGAATACATTGAGCAGATCAATGCGAATATCGGCATGATTGACAAAAATTCTACGATCTCTGTGCGCGGCAGAAGCCTCAAAATGCTGCGAATCCAGGTACCGGACTGGGAGACGGAAAAAGAGCATTTCCGCCTGAAGCTGCATGATTATTTTGAACATGTGGTGAAAATGGGAATCGAGACGATCGAGAAGAATGAAAATCTGACGGAGTTCCTGGGACGGGTGATCACGACGAAAAAGCTGTATGATGACATCGTAGGAATCCAGAATGTGAAGATCCGGTTGTATAAAATCGAGGCGGAACGGGAGGTTGCGATCTCCTGGTCCGAGGTATCGGCAAACTCCGGCGGCGAAGGTTTCCTGTCCGCATTTGTGATCCTGACCTGTCTCTTAAGCTATATGAGGCGGGATGAGACCGACATCTTTAATTCCGGCGAGGAAGGAAAGGTCCTAATCATGGACAACCCGTTTGCGCAGACAAACGCGGAACATCTTCTGAAACCGCTGATCGAGATGGCGAAAAAGACGAATACGCAGCTGATCTGCCTTTCTGGGCTCGGAGGCGATTCCATCTATAACCGGTTTGACAACATCTATGTACTGAAACTCATCGAATCCAGCATCCGAAATGGAGTGCAGAGAGTTGACGTGACCCACGTGAAAGGCGATGATCCCAAAAGGATGGTATTATCGGACTTCAAGATGGAACAGATAAGTATGTTTGATATGGAGGCTGAGGAGTAGGAAACAGCGCGTTGCTTTCCGTAGTATCGGTTTTCTGTTATGATACTGGTAACGGAGGTGCACGAAATGGAGACAAGATGTTGGAAGCATAGATAGCTTTCTTATGCAAAGCATGTCAAAAGAAAGAAGCACCAGAACCGGTGATATGCCGGAAATGGTGCTTCAAGTCTATTTTGAGGTTTCGACTTCCCTGTCGTTAAGATATTCTGCAAGGCTGTAATACAGCTCCCCCTCTCTTCCGCGGGTCTGTTTTGCAGCCGTCATGGAATTTAAGATCGCTTCCTGTTCGGCTTCCGCCGCAGCAAGAAAAGCCTGGTTGATCACATGCTCCGGAATTGCTGATATCTGGAGCAGTTCCTCCTCACGACCGGACGGGATCCGGTTTGCGGTCGTAAAGCCGATCATGACTTCTCCGCTTCCATGTCCTGTATAGCCGCCGGTTCGTGCGATGCCAACTCCTGTTCTTTTCAGAATCCGTTTGAGCTGACGGCTTGTCAATGGGAGATCCGTAGCCAGAATGCTCATGATCGAACCTTTATCTTCTTCGGATGCAGCCATATCATTCTTTTCCTGCTTCCATTCCAGGATTTTTGGACCAACAGCCTCTCCGTTCAGTACAAAATCTTCGGTTGCACCAAAGTTTGACTGGACCAGAACGCCGATGGTGTATTCCTTTTCACCAATACAGATCACGCGGGACGCAGATCCGATTCCGCCCTTCATGCCGTAGCAGATGGTACCGGCACCGGCACCGACATCCCCTTCTTCGAATTCCTCGGCAGCAGCCTCAAAAGCCTGCCGCACTTCTTTTTCACCAACTGCACGTTTCTGGATCTGGTTGATCCGGCAGTCATTACACTCACCAACGACCGGATTGATGCTCATGGGTTCCAGCCCATCGTTCTGGCACTGTTCGATCACGATACCGGCAAGTGCATCCCAAACCTTTCCGACATTTAACGTATTTGTAAGGGCAATCGGTGTTTCAAGAGTCCCAAGCTCTTCTACCTGTACCAGACCGGCACTTTTCCCAAAGCCATTGTGGACATAGGCTGCCGCCGTATAGTGATTTGCAAATGCATTATCCGGTCCAGGGACGATCACGGTCACACCGGTATGATTTTCTTTCGTGTTCACAGTACAGTGTCCTACCAGTACACCAGGTATATCCGTAATCGCATTTCTTTTTCCTGTTTTCACTCTTCCGGGTACAATTCCGAAGTCCCGAATCCGTTTTTTCTCCACGTTGATTTCCTCCTTGGATTTTGTCGGCTATTTCTAATGATTGTATCATAGTTTTTGAGAAATAAAAACAGGATGGGGGGAAATTAGTGATTTAATGACATCAATCTACAAGGATGACAAAAAAACGGCAAAATAAAAGTAAGAGTGAATACAAGACAATCAAAAAAGCAATCGTAAAAAAATACGATTGCTTTTTTGCGTATTTCTGCATATAATATATTCAATAAGAGCAAAATGGAGGCGATTGATATGCGTGAAACAAGAATATTGGAGTTCAAGGAAACGATTACGAACACGTTTTTAAAAACAGTCAGTGCCTTTTCAAATTATGATGGCGGAACCATTCTTTTTGGTGTAGATGATGATGGAAATATAAAAGGTTTGCCGGATGTCAAGCAAGCTTGTCTGGATATTGAAAATAAAATCAATGACAGCATTACACCGCAGCCGGACTATACGCTTGAAATACAGAATAATGACCAGACGATAAAACTTACTGTGAAAAGTGGACTTCAGAAGCCGTATCTATATAAATCGAAAGCCTACAAGCGGAATGATACAGCAACGATAGAAGTAGACACTCTGGAGTTTTCAAGGCTGGTACTGGATGGAAAAAACATTCGATTTGAAGAATTGACTTGCAAAGATCAGGAACTGTCCTTTGAAATTTTACATCGTAAACTGAAAGAAACTGTCCGGATTGAAAATTTTGATAAGGATACGCTGAAAACATTGAACTTATATGACGATGTAAATGGATTCAATAATGCGGCAGGACTTTTGGCAGATAAAAATCATTTCCCCGGAATTGATATTGTCAAATTCGGAGAAAACATCAGTATCATTCAAAAGAGATCAACCTTTGAAAATATATCGGTTTTAGAGGTATATGAAAAGGCAATCGAGGTATTCAGAGACTATTATCAATACGAAGTAATACAAGGTGCTGATCGAAAGAAAATGGAGAAAATACCGGAAGCTGCTTTTCGAGAAGCAATCGCCAATGCTCTGATTCATAGAGTATGGGATGTGGATTCACAAATCAGAGTTTCGATGTTTGATGATCGAATCGATATTGTTTCTCCTGGTGGATTACCGTCCGGAATCACAGAGGAAGAATATCTGTCTGGAAAGCTTTCTGTTTTAAGAAATAGAAATCTTGCCAATGTATTTTATAGATTAGGATTCGCAGAGATATTTGGAACGGGAATTACAAGAATAAAACAACTCTATGCGGAAGCTTTGATAAAACCGGATTTTGAAGTTTCGGAAAATGCTATAAAAATTGTGCTTCCGATATTTGAAAAAAATGCTGATCTGACAGAAGATGAAATTGTAGTTTATAAGCTTTTGAGCAAGACGATGCTGAAGCCGATCAGCGAAGTTGCACCGTATGTACCTTTTGGTAAATCAAAGACAACAAAGCTGCTGAAAGAAATGTGTCAAAAAGGTGTGATCACAGTGGAAGGAAAAGGCAAGGGTACAAAATATATTATTAGTTAAGACATGGGTTCCTGAAACAGTGTTTCGGAAATTCAAAGAAAGCAACAGGTAGTAACAACTTGCTCAATCTTGCTCTGATGTGCCACAATCTGTAATTTCAGAGCATATCACCATAATCCCCGAAATCCCTCACAAAACAGGGCATTCCGGGGTAAATCAAGGAGAAACAAAACTATGATAAAAGTATTATTCATCTGCCTCGGCAACATCTGCCGAAGCCCACTCGCCGAGTTCTACTTTAAAGACCTCGTAGCAAAACACAACCTTTCCGCTGAATTTTATATCGAATCCGCGGCGACCTCCTATGAGGAGACCGGAAACCCGGTACATCCCGGAACGCGAAAGAAGCTGGCGGCGGCAGGCATCTCCTGCGCGGGGAAGACTGCGAGATGTATGGAGAGGGAGGATTACCGGAAATTCGATTATCTGATCGGGATGGATCAGGCGAATATCCGGAATATAACACAGATCGCGGGCGGTGATCCGGAGAAGAAGATCTATAAGATGCTGGAATTTGCCGGAGATGGCTGGAAAGAGCTTAAAGCAGGAAAGCGGAACCCGGATAAGGTGCCGGATGTGGCGGATCCGTGGTATACCGGGAATTTTGATGATACCTGGCGGGATGTGACAGCCGGGTGTGAGGGATTATTAAAGTTTTTGGATTAGTTATTGAAACGGGTTTTCATCTGCAAAATCCTGTTGTGTTGCACGGGAAAGGAGTGACCATGTACTGTAACTCGATGAGAGGCAGAATGGTGTACTCGATATGGAAAACGATAAAGGATGGTATAGTGTAGCCAGCTGTTAGTATGTAGATCAGACTCTGCGGAACAGCTAATCGTGAATCGTAATAAGGAAGGAAAAACATATGGTAAAAAAGATCATTCATGACCCCATGTTCCTCAGGCAGAAGTCTGTGGACGCGACCGAAGCCGATAAGCAGGTGGTGACAGACCTTTTAGACACCCTGCGGGCGAATCTGGACCGGTGTGTCGGGATGGCGGCGAATATGATCGGGGTGAAGAAGAATATTATTGTTGTGGCAGTGGGACCGTTTCAGTTTGCAATGATCAATCCGGTGATCACGAAGAAGAGTGGACCGTATGAGACGGAAGAGGGATGTCTTTCGCTGAGCGGTGTGAGACCATGCACGAGGTACCAGGAGATCGAGGTGGATTATCTGGACCAGAATTTCGTCAAGAGGCATGGAAAATATTCCGAGTGGACAGCGCAGATCATTCAGCATGAGATCGACCACTGCAATGGAATCCTCATATAAACATATAATCGAGAAAGAACCTGGCGGCTGCCAGGTTCTTGTTTTCCCTCACTTACTTCTCAACATCCGGATCCGTCGGATCCCAGTTCTGCTCAGCCGGAATCTTTTCTGCCGCCGGGCGCTCAAACGGGGCGGCGAGGTTGTCGCCAACGGTGACGACTGTTCCGGATGCGCAGTGATCGTAGATCCATTTGCAGTCAGCTACGGTCATGCGGATGCAGCCGTGGGATGCAGGTTCCCCGAGTTTGTTGTATTCCTCTGCCGGAATATTATAGATGCTGGTGGTCTTTCCAGGAACGCTGTGGAAAAGAATGCTGGTATTTCCGAGTCTTGAGCAGTACTGTCCGTAAGTGGATTCTACCAGAGCATGCCAGCGGTACTTGTTCGTGAGTTTAAAGGTTCCGACCGGAGTCGGAGTGCTCGATTTTCCCGGGGAGCAGATAAAGGTGCGGTACGGGATAATGTAACCGTTGTCTCCATCCGGTGCATATACGGTAACCTGGCAGCGGGAACGGTCAACAGTGATCCGGAAGGACGGTGCGGCGAGAATTCCTTCAAGATCCTGGATCAGTGAGCAGGAAGTTTCGTCAAAATAAAATTTGTATCCATCGATATACTGCCAGCCCTTGACGGCATATCCGTCGGAATCAAAGTAGTACCAGTTGTTGTTTGCATTCTGCCAGCCATTTTTCGTGAGCTCACCACTCTCATTCCGGTAGATCAGACCGTCAGCCGTCTCATGAATCCCGGTCGTAAGGTCCTCCGGCGGAGTCTCCCGCTGTTTCACCATGCCGTTTACAGTCCAGCGGCCATCGGAATCGACCTGGAAGCCGTCCGGAGTTCTTGTTCCGGCCAGCAGCTGGCCTTTTTTATCAAAGTAGTAGCATTCTTCCATGCCGTCCTGGTCGGAATCGATCCAGTACCAGCCGTCTGCGGCGTAGGAGCCGTCTCCGAGATCGTATTTCCACTGGTTCGGCCCTCCCTGATTGGACCATGTTCCTGCATAGGAGGCCAACGGGTTGATGAGCAGTGCTGCGAAGGCTGCGCCGAGGCAGGTGTGGAGTGTATATTTTGTTTTCTGATTCATAATGAGGTTCTCCTGAAGGTAAAAATAAAATTTTTTTTCACATGAATATAGCTGCCTCGCGTTCCACACAGAGGAACCGAAACAGCTTCGCTTTTTATTCTAAGTATATCACTGGAAAAAATCAATCCTTTTTCTGAAAATCCTGCTACATGGACTTCACGCAGTCCCCAATCGTTCGAAAATCTTTACTTTTCGAAAAAAATGACTATAATAAAATATCAGGGCTCAAAATCCGGGGATCCGATATCGGTTTACAGATGCCGGATCCCTGAATTCCCAGCCTCGATAAAACATGAATAAGCAGTCATTTTTATTAACAAAATGGTAACAGTTACGCAAAGTGAGCGGATTATGAATGTTCTGCAAAATGCAGTTCATCAGATAAAAGACAGCGGGTAAGATTCAGGACCCGCACAACAAGACATCAAAGGAAGTGAACTACAATGAATATCGTAGACAAATTCGGAAATATCGTGGGAACAGAGGCCATGAAGGATCCGGAGAAAGCACGGCGACTCCTCCTCACCGGTTACCGCATGCAGGAGAAAAAGCTGCAGCTTTTCCCGGACCGCGCACTGCCGGAATCCGGACAGTATGTGGCGAAGATTGTCATGAAGAACATCATTGAAGCGCTTGCAAAACCGGAGCAGGCGGCGATGGTCAGCATTTTTGTCCCGGGCGAGCTCGTGGCGGCAGCAGGCCTTACCCCGTACTCGGTGGAGGCGCTGTCCTGCTTTATCGCCGGAACGAAATGTGAGCAGGCATTTTTGAGAAGAACGGAGGAAGAGGGATTCCCCGAGACCATGTGCTCCTACCACAGGGTGTTCCTCGGAGCGGCGCTCAGCGGACTTCTCCCGAAACCGAAATGCACGGTCTACACGAACCTTGCGTGTGACGGCAACATGATGACATTTCCGTATCTGAAAGATAACTTCGGATGCGAGGGCTTTTATATCGATGTTCCGTATGAGAAAAATGAGGACTCCGTAAAATATGTTGCGGACCAGCTGAGAAAGCTGAAGGGATTCCTGGAGGAAGTGACAGGAAAGAAGATCACGGAGGAAGCAGTCGCAAAGGCGGTCGCGAACAGCAGGAAGGCATCTGAAAACTATCGGGCGCAGCTTGCCCTGAGAAAGGACCACGATCCTGTCACATCCCTGACGAATGAATTGTATGCACTCTTCATGTGCCATCTGATGGCCGGATCGGAAGAGGCAGTGAAATACACGAAACTTCTCCTTGAGGATGTGAAGAAAGCCCCGAAGGGCGAAGGACTCCATGTTCTCTGGATGCACATCATGCCGTTTTTGCAGGAGCCGGTGAAGGAAGTATTCAACTACAATCAGAAGATGCACATCCGCGCCTGCGATTTCATCGCCGATGGATTCCAGGAGATGCATCATGAGGATCCGTACGAGGCGATGGCGGAGAAGATGGTAAACTGCATCTATAACGGGAATGTGAACCAGAGGATCGAGGCCGCAAAGAACCTCGCAAAGGAGACGGATGTGGACGGCGCGATCCTGTTTGCCCATTGGGGATGCAAGGGAACGATCGGCGCGTCGAGCCTGATCAAGAGCTCCCTGGAGAAAGACGGACTGCCGACCATGATCCTTGATGGGGACGGATGCAATCCGGCCAACACCAGCGACGGTCAGGTTTCAACGAGACTTCAGGCATTCATTGAAATGCTGGAGAAGGCGAAAAGTGAGTAATCGATTCCAGATAAAAAATATTTGACGAAATGAAGCAAGCTGTGAAAGAGGATTGCGAACATCCTTTGACTTGCAAAAAACGAATTGATTACAAAAAGGAGAAAATTTCATGATACATTATGTCTGTAAATACACCCCGATCGAGCTGTTTGCGGGCTTCGGGGAAACATGCGCGGTACTGGAGGAGATGCCGGAGAACTTCGAGATGTCGGACCAGATCGCCCATGCAAATCTCTGCGGATTCGGAAAATCCGTGATCCAGGCAGTTCTGCAGGGAAAAGCGGATGAGCTTGTCATGGTGAACTGCTGTGACTCCATGCGCCGCGTGTACGATATCGCTGCGAGCACAGGAAAATGCAAATTTCTGTATATGCTGGATCTCCCGCATGACGACAATGAGTGCGAGAAGGAAAAGTTTGCGGCAGCGATCCGCCGCCTGAAAGAGGCGTATGAGAAGTATTCCGGGAAAACATTTGATAAAGCTGCATTTTTCCATTCTTTCGCGAAACTTCGCACAGAGACGAAACCATATATCGGCGTTCTCGGCGTGCGTGTCAGCGGTGTCCTGGAAGACATGATCCGGGAAAACATCCGGATGGATGTGGATAACCTCACCTGTACCGGAGGAAGACGGTTGACAGTGACTCCGGAGGAACTGGAAAAGATGGATGAGGACGCGATGTTCCTCGCCTATGCGGACGGACTTTTGGGGCAGATGCCGTGCTTCCGCATGAACCAGAGTTCAAGGAGAACAGCTCTCTATCTGGACCCGAATTTAAAGGGGATCATTTATCACACGATCAAATTCTGCGATTACTATGGATTTGAGTACGCGAGCATCAAGAAAAACATCAAAGTCCCGCTTTTGAAGATCGAGACGGACTTTACGAGCCAGAGTGCCGGACAGCTTCTGACGAGGATCCAGGCATTCTCGGAGACGATCGAAGGTTCGGAGGACATGGACCCGGGAAAAGGAATCAGCGAGGAGGCAAGAGAGAAGATGGCATCAGGAGTTTATTATGTAGCGGGAATTGACAGCGGATCCACAAGTACCGATGTTGTGATCCTGGATCAGGACGGAAAGATCAAGTCCACGATGATCATCCCGACCGGCGGCGGAGCGACCATGAGCGCGGAGAAGAGCCTGGAGCTGGCCGTGGAGAAAGCGGGAATTAAAAAGGAAGAGATCGTCCGCATTGATACGACAGGATACGGACGTGCCTACATCGACAGTGGTGACGACAGCATCACGGAGATCACCTGCCATGCGAAAGGCGCCCATTATCTGAATCCGAATGTCCGCACTGTCATCGACATCGGCGGACAGGACATCAAGGCGATCAGCATCGATGAGAACGGCGCGGTCAAGAACTTCCTGATGAACGATAAATGTGCGGCCGGAACGGGACGTTTCCTGGAGATGATGGCGAGAACACTGGGACTTTCCCTGGAGGAGATGAGCACGAGAGGTCTGAAATGGAAGAATAACGTGGTAATCTCCAGCATGTGTACCGTGTTCGCGGAGTCGGAGGTCGTATCGCTCGTTGCACAGAATAAAGATGTGGCAGATATCATTCACGGTCTGAATGTGTCCGTTGCGTCCAAGGTCGGTGCGCTGGCGGCCCGCCTCGGACAGAACAATCCTGGCGAGTACATGATGACCGGCGGCGTTGCGCAGAACCAGGGAATCGTTGAGGCACTGGAGGAGAAACTCGGCGCGAAACTCTATATCTGCGATGAGGCGCAGCTCTGCGGAGCACTCGGTGCGGCATTGTTTGCGTATGAGAAGTGCCAGGCTGCGAAGTAAGGAGAAAGAGTAAAAAATCCGTCATTCCGTCATGAAAACTAATTTCATGGCGGAATGGCGGATTTTGTCTCAGCCAGATAAGCTTTTTGTGGGAGTAGCTGCAAGCGCATCTCAGATGTAATTTATGAATGTGATAAATGGTCTGTGCGGATGCTCGTCCCCCGGAACAATGGATTTATCATTGGAATGTAATTCTTTTACCCGATCTTCTTATCTTCCTGAACCGGCTCGCATGTAACATCGATGCCGAGTTTCTTAAAGATATTTTTATCAACATTGGAGAGCATAACGGTCGTGTGGACCTGGCAGCCGCGGAGTTTCGGGAGCTGCTCTAACGCGATCCGGGCGTTGTCATCAGTAGCGGCACAGGTGGAGAGTGCGATCAGCACCTCGTCAGTGTGCAGTCTCGGGTTGACGCTGCCGAGATAGCGGACCTTTAACTCCTGGATCGGAGCGATGGACTCCGGGGAGATCAGGTCGATGGAGTGGTCGATCCCGCCGAGTTCTTTCACAGCGTTTAAGAGAACAGCTGCGGAAGCACCGAGGAGTTCCTTTGTCTTTCCGAGAACGATCTTTCCGTTCGGAAGCTCCATTGCAGCTGCCGGAGCGCCGGTTTTCTTCGCAAGTTCGATGGCAGCCGGAACAACCGGGCGGTCATTCGGGGAGATCTTTGCCTGCTTCATGATGAGCTCGATCTTGTATGCTTCGTTCTGGCAGGAATCGTCTTTTACGACTTTTTCAAGCGCCTGGTAGTAGCGGCGGATGATCTCCTGGCAGGAAGCTTCCCGGCACGCATCATCATCAAAGATGCAGAGTCCGGCCATGTTGACGCCCATATCGGTCGGGGACTTGTACGGGCATTCGCCGAAGATCCCTTCAAAGATCGCGCTCAGCACCGGATAGATCTCAACGTCACGGTTGTAGTTGACGGTAGTCTTTCCGTAAGCTTCCAGATGGAACGGATCGATCATGTTTACGTCGTTTAAGTCAGCGGTAGCGGCCTCGTAAGCTAAGTTTACCGGATGCTTTAACGGGAGGTTCCAGATCGGGAAAGTCTCGAATTTTGCGTATCCGGCCTTTACGCCGCGTTTGTTTTCATGGTAGAGCTGGGAAAGGCAGGTTGCCATCTTTCCGCTTCCCGGTCCCGGAGCTGTGACAACGACGAGCGGACGTGTTGTCTCGACATAATCGTTCTTTCCGTAACCTTCATCGCTGACGATGAGCGGGATATTGCTCGGGTAGCCGTCAATCTCGTAGTGGCGGTAAACCTTAAGACCGAGCTTTTCCAGTTTGTGTTTGAACTGCTGGATCGCCGGTGTGTCAACGTAGCGGGTGATCACGACGCTGCTGACATAGAGTCCGCGGTCGGTGAATACTCGGATCAGGCGTAGCACGTCGAGGTCGTATGTAATGCCCAGATCGTAGCGCACTTTGTTCTTTGTGATATCAGCGGCGTTGATCGCGATGACGATCTCCGCCTGGTCAGCGAGCTGCATCAGCATGCGGAGTTTGCTGTCCGGTTCAAAACCCGGAAGCACGCGGGATGCATGGTAATCATCATACAGCTTGCCGCCAAACTCCAGATATAATTTATCGCCGAATTTGCTGATTCTCTCACGGATATGGTCAGACTGCATGGCGAGGTATTTATCGTTGTCGAAACCCTGCTTAATCATTTGTTCTCTTCTCCTCTTAATCATGATAAATGAAAAGATCCGGTTCAGGGCATTCCTGAAAGACATCCGGGCGGACAAAGCCGTCATGGGGTGGACGTCTGGATCGGTTTCATATTGTTTTATCGTACCCGTCTATCTATTATCCACCAAAAACGTCATTTTGAACAGTAGTTTTTTAATTTTTCTTTTCAAAATCCATATACTTATGCTATGATGATGATAACTATGGGAGAAGAACAGGAAGGACAAATATGAAAAAAATGCTATTTGCGTTCTCCATGGCGGGGATCCTGCTGTTATCAGCATGCGGAAGACCGGCAGCGGAGGAGACAGAGGCGGCAGAGACAACAGCGGAAGCGGAGCGTGCGCAGGAGACCAGCGGTGTCCTGGTGATCGAGGATGCCGGAGAAGATAAGAACAAAACAATCTCCGTGCGGATCGTGGATTCCTCGAACCCGGCGCTTCCCGGGCGTGAGGCGAAGAAAGTCCGCGGCATCTACATCACAGGTCCTGTGGCCGGAAATGAGGAAGTCTTAAACGGAGTTCTGGACGGCGCCCTGGCGGCTGGGATCAACGCGGTGGTCATCGACTTTAAGGAGGACCAGGGGAGGATCACATGCCCGGTGAGCGCTGCGACCGTGAATGAGATCGGTGCCAGCATTCCTTACGTCCGTGATATGAAAAGCCTGATCGAAAGCCTGAAGGAACGGGATCTCTATGTGATCGCGAGAGTTGCGGCTTTCCGGGATTCTTACCTTGCGGAGAAGAAGCCGGAGTGGAGTCTGACACTGCCGGACAGAAGTCTGTACCGGGATCGCCAGGGGATGGCCTGGGTGGATCCGTACCGCCACGAAGTCTGGGATTATCTTCTGGAAGTTGGGAATGAGGCGAAGGAACTTGGCTTTGATGAGGTCCAGTTCGATTATCTGAGATTCCCGAATGAGGCATCGGCCGGACAGGTCGTCTACGATGATGCGGTGATCCGGGGACGTTCCAAGACGGATACGATCCTGGAGTGTGCCAATTATTTATATGAAAATCTCGCATCCCAGGGACTTTTCGTGTCGGCAGATGTGTTCGGCACGATCATCGGGAGCGGAGTGGATTCCAGCGCTGTCGGCCAGGATTATACGGAGATGGCGAAGATCCTCGATTATATCTGTCCGATGATCTATCCGTCCCACTACAGCTCCGGAAACTTCGGGCTGGAGCATCCGGACATGGAACCTTATAAGACGATCTTCGGAGCGCTCCAGAAGTCCGGAAAAGTCCTGCTGGACGCGTCGAGAGCCGATAACCATGAGAGCCGCCAGGCGATTGTGCGCCCGTGGCTTCAGGACTTTACGGCGACATACCTCGGAGAGGGCAATTATATCACCTACGGGGCCGCTGAGGTCGCAGAGGAAGTCCGCGCCGTGCAGGATGCCGGATATGAGGAATGGATGCTGTGGAGCGCTGCGAATAAATACCACTTAGAGGGACTTTCTGCGGACGGAAGCAGCGCGGCTGCGGCGGAAGTTTCGACAGAAACTTCTGAAGAAGGCGAGACAGCGGGTGAAGATGCAGACGGGACTTCTGAGGCTGAGTCCGCGGCAGAAACCGCGCAGCAATAGAAAAGTATGCTATTGTACACGGGCAGAAATTTCCTAAACTGAAAATTCTGCAACATACAGCAGAAATCGAAAAATATAGTCACAAAACTTTATGTCTGGACCGGCCGGCGTCTGAAAAACGCCTGTCGGCCTGACAGAGCAGAGAGTAAAGTCATAGAACCTTATGCCAAAGGAGACACCGTCCTGAAAGGGGCGGACGGACCCGGCAGAATGGAGAACAAAAAATGGAACAGATTCGTAAAACACCAGTGCCGGGAGAATTCTACCGGCACTTTAAAAATAAGTTATACCAGATCATTGCGGTCGCAACCCACTCGGAGACCGGGGAGGAGATGGTCGTCTACCAGGCTCTGTACGGGGATTTCAAGGTGTGGGTGCGCCCGTTATCGATGTTTTTAGAGGAGGTCGACCGGGAGAAATACCCGGATGCGTCCCAGAAATACAGGTTTGAGAGAGTACGTCTCGTGAAACCGAAAGATGCAGGTCAGTCCGGAACGAAATCAGCTTCTGAAAATGCCCAGCCGGAAAAAAATGATGCGAAAACCATTGATCAGGACGCAAAAAATCCGGCAGCGAAACAGTCAGCAGCGGCCAGCGAAAGCAGGAACGTGCAGATGACAGCCGGACAGGCGCCGGAGGAAGAACCGACGGTCAGCCAGGATCTTCTGGACTTCTTTGATGCGATGGACGAGAAGAATTACGACCGGATGCTGGAATGTCTGACGAAGCTTTCCGCGCATGCGACCCGGAAGGAACTCGATGACATCTGTCTGGTCCTGGACATCAATCCGCCGGCTGGCTGTGATGATAGCTTGTCTCAGATCATGTTCATCAAGCGCCACCTGGCGATGATCAGAAAGTTTGACGGGGAGAGATTGCGTTGACAGAAAAGGAAAATTCTTATGAGCGCCCGACCTTTAATATAGAAGAAGAGCTGAAAAAACTCCCAGCATCGCCGGGAGTTTATCTCATGCATGATAAGCACGATGAGATCATATATGTAGGAAAAGCGATCAGCTTAAAGAACCGTGTGCGCCAGTATTTCCAGAGCAGCCGCAACAAGACTGCGAAGATCGAAAAGATGGTCTCGAGGATCGCCCGGTTTGAGTACATCATCACAGATTCGGAGCTGGAGGCACTCGTTCTGGAGTGCAACCTGATCAAGGAACACAGACCTCGTTATAATACGATGTTAAAGGATGACAAGACGTATCCTTATATCAAGGTCACGACGGACGAGCCGTTCCCGAGAGTCCTGTTCTCCAGAACGATGAAGAAGGACAAATGCCGGTATTTCGGACCGTACACCAGCGCCGGGGCGGTAAAGGACACAATCGATCTGATCCACAAGCTCTGGAAGATCCGGACATGCAGCAGGAACCTTCCGAAAGATATCGGAAAGGACCGCCCGTGTCTGAATTACCACATTAAACAGTGCTCGGCACCCTGCCAGGGCTATATCTCCGAGGCAGAATATAAAAAGTCCGTCTCCGAGGTCATCGAGTTCCTGGACGGAAAATATACGCCGGTCTTGACGATGCTGGAGGAGAAGATGATGGCGGCCTCCGATGCGATGGAGTATGAGCAGGCCATCGAGTACCGGGAACTCTTAAACAGTGTGAAGCAGGTCGCCCAGAAGCAGAAGATCACGAGCCAGAGCATGGAGGACCGCGATGTGATCGCCATGGCGCGGGATGAGGCGGATGCGGTGGTCCAGGTATTCTTTGTCCGCGACGGAAAGATGATCGGACGGGAACATTTCCGTGTCTCCGCGTCCACGGCGGACAATAATTACCAGATCATCGGAAGCTTCGTAAAGCAGTTCTACGCGGGAACTCCGTTTATCCCGAGAGAGATCTTGGTTCAGGAAAAGTTCCCGGAGATGGACCTGATCGCGGAATGGCTCACGAAGCGCCGCGGGCAGGCGGTAAAATTCCTGGTCCCGAAAAAAGGGCAGAAAGAGCGCCTGGTGGAGCTTGCGGAGAAGAACGCGAAGCTTGTGCTCGATCAGGATAAAGATAAGATCAAGCGGGAGGAGCTCCGGACCATCGGCGCCATGAACCAGGTGGGCGAGTGGCTGGGACTTGGAAAAGTCCGCCGGATGGAGGCCTACGATATCTCCAACATCAGCGGGTTTGAGTCGGTCGGCTCGATGGTGGTCTTTGAGGATGGAAGACCGAAGCGGAATGACTACCGGAAATTTAAGATCAGGACGGTCCAGGGCCCGAACGATTACGCGTCCATGGAGGAGGTCCTGACGCGCCGGTTTACCCACGGGATGGAGGAGCTGGAAGAAGAAAGGAAGAACCGGGAAGACGGAGAGGAAGCACTGGACGGAAGATTCGGAAGCTTTACGAGATTCCCGGATCTGATCCTCATGGACGGCGGACGCGGACAGGTGAATATCGCACTGAAGGTCCTCGATGAGCTGCGGCTCGATATCCCGGTCTGCGGCATGGTAAAGGACGACAACCACCGGACGAGAGGTCTCTACTATAATAATGTGGAGATCCCGATCGACCGCCATTCCGAGGGATTCAAGCTTGTGACGAGGATCCAGGATGAGGCCCACCGGTTTGCGATCGAATATCACAGGAGTCTGCGAAGCAAAGCGCAGGTCCATTCGATCCTGGATGATATTGAAGGGATCGGTCCGGCGAGAAGAAAGGCGCTGATGCGGAGATTTAAGTCACTGGAAGCGGTGCGGGACGCCTCCCTGGAGGAACTTGAGAGTACAGAGGGAATGAATAAGCGCGCGGCGGAGAGTGTGTATACGTATTTCCGTGAAAAAGACCGTATGCCTCAGATCTCAGAGTAGATGAAAATTTCGTGCCCCCAAAACTGTATCATACGGAATTTTCAGTTCAGAAAATTCCTACCCGTGAGAAGTAACAATTTCGTGACATTCTGCCCGTGATATGATAGGATGAAGATAACTGTGCGCAGAGAGAAAAAGACTGAAGAGAAGTGTTCAAAGTCAGCACGATGCGAAGCCGTCAGACTCTGCGGGACTGCCGGTTTGGAGTTGAAACAGGAACAAAAAGAACAATCGCAGGTTATGTATGTCAGCAGACAGATACAGAAAGGAGAACTTCATCATGTACGGAGTTACCATAGCCGAATTAATAGAAAAAATGGATTTCAAAAACCTGACACCGGAGCTGGATTCCGAAAAGATCGTCGTTTCCCACCCGGATGTCAATCGTCCGGCGCTTCAGCTCACCGGATTTTACGCGCATTTTGACAACGAGCGCGTGCAGATGATCGGAAATGTGGAGATCGCATATCTCTCCGGACTTTCCAGAGAGCGCAGGATTGCGATGTATGACAAGCTGATCTCCAGCAAGATCCCGTGCCTCGTATTTTGCAGAAATCAGATTCCGGAGCCGGAGGTTACAGAACTCTGCAGCCACTACGGTGTTCCATGTCTTCTCTCCTCGAAACCGACATCCGACACGATGGCGGAGGTCATCCGCTGGTTAAAGGCAAAGCTTGCTCCGTGCATCAGTATCCACGGAGTTCTTGTCGATGTATTCGGCGAAGGCGTCCTGATCACAGGTGAGAGCGGGATCGGTAAGAGTGAGGCGGCTCTGGAGCTGATCAAACGAGGTCACCGTCTCGTCAGCGACGACGTGGTGGAGATCCGCAAGGTCAGCGACGAGACACTTGTCGGCTCTGCCCCGGATATCACAAGATACCTGATCGAGGTGCGCGGGATCGGCATCATCGATGTAAAGACCCTGTTTGGCGTCGAGAGCGTCAAGGACACCCAGTCCATCGACATGGTTATCAAACTCGAAGAGTGGGATAAGAATAAGGAATATGACCGCCTCGGTCTTGAAGACCAGTACACGGAATTCCTTGGAAATAAAGTGATCTGCCACAACATTCCGGTCCGTCCGGGACGTAATCTGGCAGTGATCGTAGAGTCCGCAGCGGTCAACTACCGTCAGAAAAAGATGGGATACAATGCGGCCCAGGAACTCTACAACCGCGTGCAGGCGAACATCGCGAAACGCAGCGAATGATCGCACAGCCTGCTCTGGATAAAAGTGCAGGTGGAATTATATAAGAAGGAGAAACATTCATGGAAATCAGAACAAATGAGCCGATGGCGCGGCACACATCGTTCCGCGTCGGCGGCCCGGCAGACCGGTTCATGATTCCGGAATCAGAGGGAGAACTCCGCGAGGCAGTTCTGGACTGTAAAGCGTCCGGAAAGCCGTGGTACATGGTCGGAAACGGGAGCAATCTCCTCGTGGGAGATAAAGGCTTTCGAGGCACGATCATCAGCACGGAGCGGCTTACGGAGCTGGAGGTTTATAAAAACGAAAACAGTATCATCGCCGGAGCCGGTGTGATGCTCTCAAAGCTTGCGAACACGGCGGCGAGAGAGAAGCTTACCGGTCTGGAATTTGCGGCGGGCATTCCCGGGACCGTCGGCGGCGCAGTCATGATGAACGCGGGTGCATATGGTTCCGAGATGAAGAACGTGCTCTTGTGGGCGGACGTGATGGACCGGTACGGGACGGTAAAGCGGCTGAAGAATGAAGAGCTGGAGCTCGGATACAGAACGAGTGCGCTGGAGCGCCGTGGTCTCTTCGCAGTGCGCGCAGCGTTTAGCCTGACAACGGGGGATCCGGACGCGATCCGGGCGAAGATGGAAGAACTCGCGGCAAAGCGAAAAGAAAAACAGCCGTTAGAGTATCCGAGTGCCGGAAGCACCTTTAAGCGCCCGGAGGGATATTTTGCCGGAAAGCTGATCGAGGATGCCGGATTGAAGGGATTTTCTGTCGGAGGCGCAGCAGTTTCCGAAAAACACGCAGGTTTCGTGATCAATAAGGATCATGGAACGGCGGCGGATATCCTGGAACTCTGCAATGAGGTGAAACGACGGGTGAAGGAAAATTCCGGCGTGGATCTGGAGATGGAAGTAAAATTATTAGGGGATTTCTAGGAGAGTTTACGGGCAGGAGTTTTCCGAATGGAAAATCCTGCGGGATATAGTTGCGTTCGCAGATTCTGTGTACAGCAGCTTTCTAAGAATACAGGGAGGAAGATCTCGTTGAGACTTGTAATCGTGACCGGAATGTCGGGAGCCGGAAAGACAACGGCATTAAAAACACTGGAAGACATGGGATTTTACTGTGCCGACAACCTGCCGGTCCTTCTGATCGAAAAATTTGCGGAGCTGGTCATGAACGGACAGAGCGAAAAACAGGATATCGCCCTCGGGGTAGACGTGCGCAGCGGTGAGGAACTGCCGTATCTTGAGACGATCATCCGGAAATGGAGAGAGAACAAATATCCGTTCTCGATCCTGTTTCTGGACTCCTCCGATGAAGTCCTGATCAAGCGTTTTAAGGAGACGAGACGGAGCCATCCGCTCTCAAGGACGGGGCGCGTGGAAAAAGGGATCGAGCTGGAGCGGGAAAAACTCGCTTTCCTGAAAAAAGAGGCCGACCAGGTTATCGACACCAGCAGACTTCTGACAAAGGAGCTGCGCCATGAGCTGGAGAATCTTTACCGGGGAAACGACGGACACAGCAGCATGTTTATCACGGTCCTGAGCTTCGGCTTCAAATACGGGATCCCGGCGGACGCGGACCTCGTGTTTGATGTGCGGTTCCTCCCGAATCCTTACTATGTGGAAGAACTGCGGTTTCACACGGGAACAGAAAAAGCGGTGCAGGACTATGTGATGCAGGGCGGCACCGGGGAAGAATTCCTGAAGAAACTGAATGACCTTCTGGAATTTGTGATCCCGAAGTATGAACAGGAAGGAAAAACGCAGCTTGTGATCGCGATCGGGTGCACCGGCGGACGTCATCGTTCGGTGACGATCGCAGGAGAAGTATTTAAGCGTCTGACGGAGTCCGGGCGGTATGAGATCCGGCTGGAACACAGAGACGCGGGGAAGGATGGAGGAAAGTAGTCATGTCTTTCTCTTCCAGGATCAAGGAAGAACTTTCCAGGCATATGAGCGCAGCAAGGCACTGCCAGATCGCTGAGATCGCAGCGATCTTAAGTCTTTGCGGTCGGATCCAGATCTCCGGAGACGATCATTACAGCATCAAGATCCATACAGAAAATGTGACGGTTGCCAGAAAGTGCTTTACATTATTGAGAAAAACATTTAATATAGAAACTGACATTTCTATACGGAGGAACGCGCATCTTGGGAAAAACAGGATCTATTCAGTCTGTGTCAAACAGCATGAGGACGCGCTCCGTGTATTGAAAGCCACAAAACTTCTATCGGAAGACGGGGAGATTGGGGAGAATCTTTCTGTGGTGGGAAATGTGGTCGTCCAGAACCCCTGCTGCCGCAGGGCATTTTTGCGCGGCGCTTTTCTCGCATCAGGATCGATCAGTGATCCGGAGAAGTTTTACCATTTTGAGATCGTCTGCGCGACAGAGCCCAAAGCGCGCCAGATCCAGTCCATTATGGCGACGTTTGATATCGATGCAAAAATTGTCATCCGCAAACGCTACTATGTGGTATATATTAAAGAGGGAAGCCAGATCGTAGATATCCTGAATGTGATGGAAGCCCATCTGTCACTGATGGAGCTGGAGAACATCCGCATTTTAAAAGAAATGCGCGGAAATGTAAACCGCCAGGTCAACTGCGAGACGGCAAATATTAACAAGACAGTGTCTGCTGCCGTGAAACAGATCGAGGATATCGAATTTATCCGCGACACGGTGGGATTTGAAAGTCTCCCGGATGGTCTTGCGCAGATCGCGCGGGCAAGACTTCTGAAACCTGAGGCGACACTGAAGGAACTGGGCGAAGACCTGGAACCGCCGGTTGGAAAATCCGGTGTCAATCACCGCCTGAGAAAGCTTGGTGAGATGGCGGAAAAATTGCGGGACCAGGGGACAGATAGCTGAATGGAAATTGGTTACTTCCATTCTTTTGTGCAATTGAGGAGGATTATTATGACAAAACGTACGGTGACCATTGAACTTGCTTCTGGTCTGGAGGCTCGTCCGATCGCAATGTTAGTACAGCTTGCGAGCAGCTACGAGAGCACGATCTACGTCCAGAGCGATAACAAAAAGATCAATGCGAAGAGCATTATGGGCATGATGACCCTTGATCTTCCGGTCGGCGAGCAGGTGATCGTGACAGCGGACGGAGTGGACGAAGAAAAAGCAGTAAACGATATTGAAAAATATCTGAGTAATAACTAAGGAATAAGTCCGTGAAGAGATATATTCAAACAACGGGACTGCCGCCTTTCGGGGCGGCGGTCTTTTTCTGATAAATGAGAAAGAAACGGAGGAGACAGATGGCATTTACACACTTGCACGTCCATACAGAGTACAGTCTTCTGGACGGATCCAGTAAAATCGGAGAGCTGGCGGCCCGGGCGAAGGAACTCGGCATGGACAGCATGGCGATCACCGATCACGGTGTCATGTACGGTGTGATCGATTTTTACCGTGCGGCCCGCGCGGCGGGGATCAAACCGATCATCGGCTGCGAGGTGTACGTCTCCCCCGGATCGAGATTTGACCGGGAGACCGTTCACGGTGAGGACCGGTATTACCATCTGGTCCTTCTCGCGGAAAACAATACCGGTTACCAGAACCTGATGAAGATCGTCTCCAAAGGCTTTGTGGACGGCTTCTACTACAAACCGCGGATTGATGAGGAGGTCATGCGGGAGTATCACGAAGGGATCATCGCGCTGAGCGCCTGCCTGGCCGGTGAAGTTCCGAGATATCTGGAAAAAGGACTTTACGAGGAGGCGAAGGAGGCGGCAAAACGTCACCTGGAGATCTTCGGTGAGGGAAACTATTTCCTGGAACTCCAGGACCACGGTATCCCGCTGCAGCGCCAGGTCAACCAGGGGATCATGCGCCTCTCAAAAGAACTGAACATCCCGTTAGTGGCGACAAACGACTGCCACTATATCAACGCCGATGACTGGGAGGCCCACGACATCCTGCTCTGCATCCAGACGGGAAAGAAAGTCTCCGATGAGAACCGTATGCGCTACGAGGGCGGACAGTACTATGTAAAATCCGAGGAGGAGATGCGGCAGCTCTTCCCGTATGCCCCGGAAGCGATCGAGAACACCCATAAGATCGCGGAACGCTGCAACGTGGAGATCGAGTTCGGCGTCACAAAACTGCCGCGGTTTGATGTGCCGGATGGATACGATTCCTGGGGCTATTTAAACCACCTCTGCGATGAAGGATTTGCACTGCGCTACCCGGATGATGACGGGACACTCCGCGCGCGCCTCGACTATGAACTCGGAACCATCAAGAGCATGGGATATGTGGACTACTTCCTGATCGTGTGGGACTTCATCAACTTCGCGAAATCCCACGGGATCGCGGTGGGACCGGGACGAGGTTCCGCGGCGGGAAGTATCGTGGCATACTGCTTAAAGATCACGGATATCGATCCGATCCGCTACCAGCTCCTTTTTGAGCGTTTCTTAAACCCGGAACGAGTCTCCATGCCTGATATCGACGTGGACTTCTGCTACGAGCGCCGTCAGGAAGTCATCGACTATGTCGTGGAAAAGTACGGAAAAGACCAGGTGGCTCAGATCGTGACCTTCGGTACCCTGGCGGCCCGCGGTGTGATCCGCGATGTGGGCCGTGTCATGGACCTTCCGTACAGCCTGTGTGACCAGGTGTCGAAGATGGTGCCGGCAGAACTCAACATCACGCTCGATCTGGCGCTGCAGAAGAATCCAGAGCTGAAGACGCTCTATGAGTCGGATGAGCAGGTAAAAAAGCTCATCGATATGAGTAAGCGGCTGGAAGGACTCCCGCGCCACACCTCGATGCACGCGGCTGGCGTCGTGATCTCAAGGACCTCCATCGATGAGTACGTCCCGTTATCGCGAGGCGCCGACGGAACGATTGTGACCCAGTTTACAATGACGACGCTGGAAGAACTGGGGCTTTTAAAGATGGACTTCCTGGGACTGCGCACGCTCACCGTGATCCAGGATGCTGTGAAGATGATCGAGAAAGACTATGGTGTGAAACTTGATCTGGAACACATCGATTATGATGATAAAAAAGTCATGGATTCTCTCGGGACCGGAAAGAACGAGGGCGTGTTCCAGCTGGAAAGCGGCGGCTTCAAGACCTTCATGAAGGAACTGAAGCCGACAACACTGGAAGATATCATCGCCGGAATCTCCCTCTACCGTCCGGGTCCAATGGATTTCATACCGAAGTATTTAAAGGGAAAAAATGACCCGGCATCCATCACCTACACCTGCCCGCAGCTGGAGCCGATCTTAAAGCCGACTTACGGCTGTATCGTCTACCAGGAGCAGGTTATGCAGATCGTAAGAGACCTGGCCGGATATACGCTCGGTCGAAGTGACCTTGTGCGCCGTGCCATGTCGAAGAAAAAAGCGGCAGTCATGGCGAAGGAGCGCCAGAACTTCGTCTACGGAAACGCCGAGGAGGGCGTAAAGGGCTGTATCGCGAACGGCATCGATGAGAAGACAGCGAACCAGATCTACGATGACATGACGGACTTCGCGAAATACGCCTTTAATAAGTCCCATGCAGCAGCTTACGCGGTGGTCGCTTATCAGACGGCATTTTTGAAATTCTACTATCCGAAGGAATTTATGGCAGCGCTCATGACCTCCGTGATGGACAACACGACGAAGGTCTCCGAGTATATCCTTGCCTGCCGGAACATGGGAATTCCGATCCTGCCGCCGGATATCAACGAGGGATACAGCGGGTTCTCCGTATCGGGGAACGGCATCCGCTACGGACTCTCCGCGATCAAGAGTGTGGGACGCGCTGTTGTGGACGTGATCATTGCTGAGCGTGAGAACGGCGGACTCTTTAAGAGTCTTGACGATTTTGTGTCGAGAATGTCGAACAAGGAAGTCAATAAGAGAACACTTGAGAGCTTCATAAAATCGGGTGCCCTGGATACGCTTCCGGGAACGAGAAAACAGAAGCTCATCGTCTCAGGCGACCTGCTGGAGAGCAAAGCCAGGGAGAAAAAGACGGTCATGGAAGGCCAGCTTAGCTTTTTTGATCTCGCCCCGGAGGAAGAAAAGAATAATTTCCAGATCACATTCCCGAACGTGGGAGAGTACGACAAGCAGACGCTGTTAGCCTTCGAAAAAGAGACGATCGGCATCTATGTCAGCGGCCATCCGATGGAAGAGTACCGGGAACTCTGGGAGAAAAATGTGACAGCAAAAACCTCCGATTTTGTCGTTGACGAGGATGGAAAGACCGTTGTGGAGGATAATTCCAATGTGGTCATCGGCGGAATGATCACGTCAAAAAAGGTAAAGACTACAAAGACAAACCAGCTCATGGCATTCATCACGATCGAGGATCTTGTGGGCACAGTGGAAGTCCTCGTGTTTCCGAAGATCTACGAGAAGAACCGTCCGTCATTTACCGAGGAAAACAAGGTATTTGTCCGCGGCCGGGCATCCATCGGCGACGATCCGGTCGGAAAGCTCATCTGCGAGGAAGTGATCCCGTTTACGGACATCCCGAATGAACTCTGGCTCCAGTTTGAGAACCAGGCATTCTACGAGAGCCATATCGATGATGTCATGGCGGCACTCCGGGATTCCGATGGAAAAGACAGAGTGATCATGTATCTGAAGGAAGAGCGGAAGATGCGGAGACTTTCCGAAAACTGGGCAGTTCTTGCAGGGCCGGATCTCCTCGGCCGCCTGTACCGGATTCTTGGTGAAAAAAATGTCAAGGTTGTGCAAAAGGTCATTGAAAAGAAGGGGAAAGTGTATTAAAATATGTACGTATATGGCGAATGATCGACAGAATCTTTTTTGGAGGAAAACCAGTATGGCAAAGAAAGAAGTCAGAACGATCGGAGTATTGACCAGCGGCGGCGATGCCCCTGGAATGAACGCGGCAATTCGTGCGGTTGTAAGAACCGCTATTAATAAAGGACTGAAGGTAAAGGGGATCATGCGTGGTTACGCCGGACTCCTTCAGGAAGAAATCGTAGATATGGACAGTGTGAGCGTTGCGGATACGATCAACCGCGGCGGTACGATCCTCTACACGGCCCGCTGTGAGGAATTCACGACCGAGGAAGGTCAGAAGCGCGGCGCCGAAGTCTGCAGAAAACATGGAATTGACGGGATCGTCGTGATCGGAGGAGACGGTTCCTTCCGCGGTGCCGGAAAGCTTTCCGCCCTCGGGATCAACACCATCGGTCTTCCGGGAACGATCGACCTCGATATTGCCTGTACCGACTATACGATCGGTTTCGACACCGCGGTGAATACGGCGATGGAAGCGATCGATAAAGTCCGTGATACATCCACATCCCATGAACGATGCAGTATCATCGAGGTTATGGGAAGAAATGCCGGATATATCGCTCTCTGGTGCGGTATTGCAAACGGTGCGGAGGATATTCTTCTTCCGGAGCGCTATGACGGAAACGAGCAGTACCTGATCAACCGGATCATCGAGAACAGAAAGCGCGGCAAAAAACACCACATTATCATCAACGCTGAGGGAATCGGACACTCCACTTCCATGGCGAGAAGGATCGAAGCGGCAACCGGGATTGAGACGAGAGCTACGATCATCGGACATATCCAGAGAGGCGGAACCCCGACCTGTAAGGACCGTGTGTACGCATCGATCATGGGAGCCCGCGCGGCGGAGCTTCTCGCGGAAGGAAAGAGCAACCGGATCGTTGCCTACAAAGACGGAAAATTTGTAGATTTCGATATCCAGGAAGCGTTAAATATGAAGAAAGACATCCCGGAGGAGCAGTACGAGGTGAGCAAACTTCTCGTGCGCTGATCACTGCGGGAGATGACTGCCGGCTGCGGGATTCAGGCGGCAGCAGTAAAGGAGCAGGAACATGAGTATCAGAGAGGACGAAAAGATCGCCCCGCACTGTGAGTTTATTCATGTCCACGACAAGGTGGTAAAACAGGTGATGGACGTGATGCCGGAAGGCGAGGAACTCCAGAATCTTGCGGAATTTTTCCGGATCTTCGGAGATTCCACGAGGATCAGGATCCTGTATGCGCTCAGCCAGTCGGAGTTATGTGTGTGTGACATCGCAAGTCTTCTCGGAATGGGACAGTCCGCGATCTCCCACCAGCTTCGGATCCTGAAACAGATGCGCCTTGTCAAGTTCCGCAGGGAAGGAAAGAGTGTTCTCTACTCTCTTGCGGACGGTCACATCCAGACGATCCTCGCGCAGGGTATGGAGCACATAGGAGAATAAGATATGAAATTCACAAAGATGCAGGGCATCGGAAATGATTATGTATATGTAAACTGTTTTGAAGAGACAGTGGAAGATCCCTGTGAGACGGCAAAGATGGTCAGCGACCGTCACTTCGGGATCGGTTCAGATGGTCTGATCCTGATCAAACCGTCAGATGTAGCGGACTGCCAGATGGATATGTATAATCTGGACGGATCCCGTGGTGCCATGTGCGGAAACGGGATCCGCTGTGTAGGAAAATATGCCTATGATCACGGGATCGTAGATAAATCGGAGATCGACGTGGAGACTCCGTCCGGGATCAAGCACCTGTCCATGAAAGTAAAGGATGGAAAGGTGGAACTTGTGACGGTGGATATGGGACGTCCGGTTCCGACGTCTGAAATCGGAGAACCGATCACGGTCGACGGAAAAGAGTACCGCTTTACCGGAGTTTCCATGGGAAATCCGCATGCGGTAGTATTTATGGACGGGATCAAGGATCTGGAGATCGAAAAGATCGGTCCGTCCTTTGAGAGTCATGAGAGATTCCCGGACCGCACCAATACAGAATTTGTGGAGGTTGTGGACCGCGGACATGTCAATATGCGTGTCTGGGAGCGCGGCTCCGGAGAGACTCTGGCATGCGGAACAGGTGCATGTGCGACTGTGGTCGCGTGCATCTTAAATGGTCTTACCGATGACGAAGTCCGCGTGACTCTGCTCGGCGGCGATCTTCTGATCCGCTGGGACAGAGAAAAAGACACGGTATTTATGGCAGGACCGGCAGCGGAAGTATTTCACGGAGAGATCTGAGTACGCTCGTGCCTGCAAAGACGCGCACGGTAAGCGCGGATAAAACACGAACCCAGTAATTGACCGGTGGTCATATACCGCAGCAACGCGGAGCCGCTGGGCGGTTATCTGTATATAGAGAAGAAGTTCCGGACATGTGACACAATACAAAAACCTGAAAACCGGGACAAAGGAGAGAATTATGGATCATATTGATCGCGAAATTCTGCAGATCCTGCAGCACAATGCGAGAGCATCCCTGAAAATGATCGCGGAGAAGACGTTTCTTTCTTCCCCTGCGGTTTCGGCGCGAATTGAAAAACTGGAGAAAGATGGGATCATCACGTCCTACCAGGCACAGATCGACCCGATGAAACTCGGATATCACATCCTTGCGTTCATCAACCTCAATGTGCTTCCGGAGGATAAGCAGAAATTCTATCACTATGCGGAAGGGATCCCAAATATTCTGGAATGCAGCAGCGTGACGGGAGAATTTTCTGTGATCATGAAAGTTGCTTTTGAGAGTACGATGCAGCTTGACAGCTTCCTTGGTCAGCTCCAGAAATTCGGAAAGACTAGCACACAGGTGGTATTCGCCACCCACGTAGGTCCGAGAGGCGTGCAAGTACAGGAATAGGAATACATACGAAACATGAAAAGGACATCTGAACGAGAGATACGATGGGTATTTCTGGTTCAGATGTCCTTTTTAGTCTTCTTATAAAACCGCGACCAATGCCGCCACGATCGGAATCGAGATCAGGGACAACAGTGTGGAGATGCAGATCCCCCTCGACACGAGGGTCACATCCCGGTTGTATTCCATACAGAGCATGGACACGTTTCCGGCGATCGGGCAGCCGGAGAGGATCGTAGAGATCTCTAAAAGTATGCGGTCCCTGATAAAGAATCTCAGAACGAGGAAGGTGATCACCGGGAGAACGAGAAGCTTCAGGAAGGAGAAGAGGTACAGCTCCCGGTCAGTAAATACAGTGGAAAATCTGACTCCGGCCAGGGTGGATCCGATGACGATCATCGCTAACGGTGTTGTTGTGGCGCCCACAGTGGAAAACAGGCTGACTGCATGCTGCGGGAGATGGATATCTAAAAGATAAATGCCGATCGCAAGGAACGCGGACAGGATTCCGGGGGAGAGAAGCTTTTTGACGCTGAAATGTCTGTTTTTTGCGTCATCCCGTGATAACAGATAGACTCCATAACTGAACAGACTCAGGTTAAACGTCATCATGAAGATCGAAACATGCAGCACATACTCTCCGCCATAGAGCGTAGAGATGATCGGGATCCCCATGAATCCAAGATTGCTGTAATTTAACATCAGCTCATAGGTCGGATCCCAGCAGATGATCTTCTGGATAAAATGGCAGACCACATGGGCCACCAGGAAGATGGAGACCGCTGCAATAAAGATCGGCAGCATCTCCTGATCATGGGGCATGTCTGATCCGGTAACCGCGTTTAAGATCGTTGCAGGCAGGGAGATATTGACGATAAAACGGGAGACCTTCGACTCAAAGGTCTTATCGATCACGCCGAAGCGATTGGCGAGATAACCGGTGAGCATTAAGAGAAAGAGACTTATCATCTGGTTGAATACGATTAGCATAGTAATGAGATCCTTTCGTGAGATTGCCAGAAAAAGTTTTAAGACATGGATGGCGCAGGTCTGGTAATTTATGAATATGATATCATAAATGTATGAAAAAGGGAGAATAATTTTGGCAAAGCAGAACAGTGTCATTATTGATCCGGGACATGGCGGAAGTGATCCGGGAGCGGTATATGGGAACAGACGGGAGAAAGACGATACGCTGGCATTGGCCTATGATATCGGAAATGCTCTGGAACAGCGCGGAATCCGGGTGGAGTACACGAGGATCGGTGATATATACAACAGTCCATATGAGAAGGCGGAAATCGGGAACAGGTCTGCGGCAGATTTGTTTTTATCCATTCACCGGAATGCCATGCCGGTGCCGGGAACAGGTTCCGGGACGATGAGTCTGATCTTCGGGAGGGGCGGCGATGCAGAGACGTTTGCGAGGAATATCAATAAGGAACTTGCAAAGACAGGCTGGAAAGACTTGGGGATCAGCGAGCGGCCAAATCTCGTAGTCCTCAGGGACACGGCGCTTCCGGCGGTTCTCGTGGAGGTTGGATTTATCGATAATGAGAACGACAATGATTTCTTCGATGCAAATATGAGACAGACCGCAGATGCGATCGCGGATGGAATCGTGCGGACGTTTGCGGAGCAGGAAAAGCAGACGTCAGATGTGGAGGAACCGGGATTCTATATGGTGCAGACCGGCATCTACCGGGTGCGGACCAACGCGGAAAGGGAGATGGAACGGCTGAAAGCTCAGGGATTCCCTGCGTTCATGACTTTTAAGGATGGATTTTACTATGTCCGCGCAGGGGCATTCCGGAACATGGAAAACGCTGTGCGGCAGGAGCAGGAGCTTCGAAAGCTAGGATATCCGACATTACTTGTTAAAACTTGAAAAACACTGAAAACATCGCAAAAAAGACTTAAAATTCCTGCGGAGATATGTTAAAATACAGATAGAATAAAAAGTATTCCCGCGTTTTTTTAGGTACAACTGCCGAAAGGCAGAAGGGGAAGAAGGAGGCATCTATGGCTGAGAATAAAAAATTTGTGATCACGGTCGGAAGACAGTACGGAAGCGGCGGAGCGGAGATGGCGAAGCGTCTCGGTGAGCGTCTTGGGCTCCATGTTTACGATAAGGAGATCTTAAAGATGACTTCCGAGGAGAGCGGAATCCGCGAGAGTTATTTCCACCTGGCGGATGAAAAGGCCGGAAATAAGTTGTTATACCGGATCATCCATTCCCTGATCCCGGAGAATGGAACCCCGTCATTGGGTTCTGACCTGATCTCTTCCGATAACCTGTTCCGGTTTCAGTCATCGGTCATCCGAAAACTGGCGCAGGAGGAATCCTGCATTATTATCGGTCGGTGCGCCGACTATGTTCTCGACGGGACGGAAAATCTTGTCCGGATCTTCGTGTACGCAGAGATCGAGGAGAGGATCAACAAGGTCCGTGAAAAGGGATATTTCCCGGAGGAAGATATCTTAAAGAATATCAAACGGATCGACCGGGAACGCCGTGATTACTACCGTTATTATACCGGAAAGAGCTGGGAGAATCTGGAAAACTATGATCTGATGATCAATACCACAAAACTTTCCTACGATGAGATGGTGGAGTGCGTGATCGACTATCTGAAAATGCGCGGACTTATTGCAAAATAGAGGGAAATACGATAGAATATAGGCGGCTTGATCGTAGGCCGCCTTTTTCTTTTCTGTGCCATGTATCTGCAGGGAACTGCCGGTGGCGGGTTCTGCAGGTAATCATGCGTTGGAGATAAACGGTTGAAAATTGCTCCGGAAATGAGAAAAGGGCAGACATTTGAAAAAAGCAGGATCCACAGGCGGAATTGTTTGATACGGAGCTTTCGAATTGGAAAATCTGATTTGTGGAATGTAACAGGAGAGGAACAATAAATGAAGATCACACGCCCGATCCGCGCCGTCCTTTTTGATATGGACGGTGTCATGGTAGACAGTGAATTTGTATATATGAAATACCTGCTGGAGTTTGCAAAAGAAAAGAACCCGGCGGTGACAATGGAAGACATCAACCAGATGGTAGGCCGCAGCAGACAGGATAGCTGGACTGTGATGGAACGGGCCGTGAATAACGGTGAGACCTGGGAAACACTGATCAAGGAGTGGGCCGAAAGAGACATTTACAGCCGGATCGATTACCGGAAGATCTTCCGCCCGGAGATGAAGACCACAGTGCAGGAATTAAAGCGCCGCGGCTATACAGTCGCACTGGTATCCTCCACAGGTCCGAAGCTGATCTCGAGGATCGTGGAGGAGGTGGGCATGCGCCCGGAATTTGACCTCATCGTCAGTGGAAAGCAGTTTAAACAGAGCAAACCGAATCCGGAGATCTATCACTATACAGCGGATACTCTGGGAATCCGTGAGGACGAGTGCTTTGTTGTGGAGGATTCTACCGTGGGCATCGAGGCGGCATACCGCGCCGGAATGTCGATCGCAGGCCTTAAAGATGACCGGTTCGGATTCGACCAGAGTAAGGCGGATTATCATATCGATTCAATATCTGATATTTTAAAATACCTGTAAGTTTCGCGAAACAACTAAGCTTTAAAAAGACTGGACAGGTAATATAACAATATAAAAATCACACTATATGACAGGAAACGGAGCAAACATATATCATGGCAGAAAACAACAATAAACAGGAAAACATCATCCTCTGCGGCGCAAACTCATACCAGCAGAAATATTACTTCAACGAAAAATTCAAACTTCTCCCGGAAAACATCAAAAAGGAACTTCAGATCATGTGCGTTCTCTTTACTGAGGATGTGGGCGGCATTCTCTTTCTGGAATTCACCCCGGAAGGAAACCTCGAGTTCCGTGTGGAAGCGGAGGACCAGGACTATCTCTTCGATGAGATCGGAAGTGGTCTTAAGATCCGCCAGTACCAGAGAGAAAAAAAAGAACTCTTAGAATCTTTGGAGTTATTCTACCGCGTGGTATTTCTCGGCGGCAAGCTGGAAGACCAGCTGGAAAAAGAAGGAGAATAACACCGGTATCGGAGGAAGCGGTATGAGAAGAACAGGCTGGAAACGCATACGAAACAAAATGAGCCGCTGTGCAGGATATGTTTATAAGGGAAAAGCGAGGAAAACGATGATGGCGGCAGCGATCGGAATTGGAGGTGCTGTACTTTTGAGTCTTACAGACTCCGGAACAGCAGGGATGACTGCCTATGCTTTCAACATTGGTCCGGGCATGGAGGATCACGATATCATATATTATCAGGAGCAGCCGGAAAACAACCCGGCCTACAACAACGGCTGGACTTCCAATGTCGGCCCCGGAGCGTCCGGTTCCAATCCGGGCGGCGGTCTTGGCAGCGAGAAAGATTACGTGTACTCGAAAGGCCCGGGAAACGAGGCGGCACAGCAGTACGCAAAAACAGAAAACAGCACGATCTACATCCACAATACCTACCGCGGTGGCAGCTGGAGACAGCGGGCTGACGGGAAATGGGCCTTATATAAGCCGGACGGAAATCCGGTCTCGAGTCAGTGGGGCTATGTAGATGGAAAGATATATCTGCTGGATATGTATGGAATCATGCAGACCGGCTGGCAGAATGTCAATGGAAACTGGTACTATTTAAACAGCAAAGGAGCTATGCAGACGGGCTGGCTCTTGAAAGAAGGAAAATATTATTTCCTAAACACGGACGGAACGATGGCATACGGATGGGTCAACTCTCAGGGCAGCTGGTATTACTTCCAGAAACCAGACGGAGACATGTTAACCAACGCTTATGCGCCGGACGGACGGTACGTAAACGCAGAGGGAGTTTTGATTCAATGACGTTAAAAATCGGAAATGTGGAACTTGAAAACAATGTGATCCTCGCCCCGATGGCGGGCGTGACGGATATGCCCTACCGGATCCTCTGCAGGGAGCAGGGAGCGGGTCTGGTGTGCATGGAGATGGTGAGCGCGAAGGCGATCCTCTACAAGAATAAAAATACGCAGGAGCTCTTAAAGGTAGATGAGCGGGAACGTCCCGTGTCCCTGCAGCTTTTTGGCTCTGATCCGGATATCGTAGCGGATATCGCGGCGAGTCTGGAGGATGGTCCATACGATATTTTCGATATCAACATGGGCTGCCCGGTGCCGAAGATCGTAAAGAACGGCGAAGGCTCTGCCCTTATGAGAAATCCGAAGCTGGTGGAGGAAATCCTCACGAAACTCGTGAAAGCGGTGAAAAAGCCGGTGACTGTGAAATTCCGCAAGGGCTTTGACGATACCTGCATCAACGCCGTGGAGATTGCAAAGATCGCCGAGAGTGCCGGTGTGGCGGCGGTGGCTGTCCATGGTAGAACGAGAGAGCAGTATTACTCTGGAAAAGCTGACTGGAATATCATCCGCGAGGTCAAAAAAGCTGTGAAGATCCCGGTGATCGGAAACGGAGATGTCTTTACACCGCAGGATGCGAAGCGCCTGGTGGAGGAGACGGGCTGTGACGGGATCATGGTGGCCCGGGGTGCGAAGGGAAATCCGTGGATCTTTAAGCAGATCACCCACTATCTCGAAACGGGCGAGCTTCTCCCGAGACCTTCCGTGGAGGAGCTGAAAGCCATGATCCTGCGCCATGGGAAGATGATGATGGAATTTAAGGGTGAGCTCGCGGGAATGCGGGAGATGCGGAAGCACGTCGCCTGGTACACCGCCGGGTATCCGAATTCTGCGGCATTAAGAAATGAGATCAATTCGGTTGCGACACTGGAGGAGCTGACGGAGTTGATCGGGACGAGACTATAAAATCCTACTAAAGAAATTTCAACCTGTTTACATGACATACGGACAATAAAGCAGGTGTCATCACAGCAAATTTTGAAAGAACAAAGAAAATCCGGATCTGGTTCCTCAGAAGATACCAGATCCGGATTTTGTGGTTTTGAGTGTTTAAAGAGTCATACGGTGTGCGAGGTTGTTTGTCTCGGCGTTTGCAACAAGACGGAACGCGGAAGCTTTTGATTGTTCAAGGTGGTAGATGAGCTGCTCTTTTGCTTTTTCCCAGTCACCCTTCAGGCACGGTTCTACGATCGCCATGTGCTCCTTGAAAGTTGCCTCCAGACGGAAATTCGAAACATTTCCGGTCATGTACCGGAAACGCTCATTCTGCGTCTGGATCGTATCATAGCTTCTGTTAATAAATTCATTCGGGCAGGCGGACATGATCAACGCATGGAAGCGATAATCGAGATCATAGAAGGAATCCTTGTCCCGATAGATTTCTTTGTTAGGATCCCATTTCTTGAAAATATCATAGAATTCATTCAAAGCGGAGACGGAAAGATTTGCTCCGTAATGGGTCAGGACATACGGCTCATACATCATTCGGACTTCAAAGATCATATCAATGTCATTTAAGGTAAGAGGACGAACGAGAATTCCGCATTTCGGGCGGATTTCCAGAAGACCTTCCTGCTCGAGACGTCCAAGCGCGTCCCGCACCGGGGTACGGCTCAGAGATAATTCAGTGGTAAGCTGTTCTTCATTCAAAAAAGTACCCGGCGCATACTGACAAGTGACGATCTTGGAACGGATCGTATTGTACGCCAGGGTTTTCAGGTTTATTTTAGGCATAATGGACTCCTGTCTTTTTCTTCTCAATAAAAAAATATATAGATTCATACTAACACAAAACAAAATCGTTTTCAAGCAGATGTCGACGGTTTTTGCTAAAAACGTCAATTGGCGTTTTGCACAAGCCAAAAAGCTCGATTTTGTTGAAAAAGTCAAAAGTGGTGCAAATTTCTTAACACTTATTGACATTGATGTAAAAAGTACTATAATCTGTTGTATACAACAAAGAATACAACAGATTTAATTTTGAAAAATTATACAGAAGGCAAAATCGTAAAATCAAGGAGGAAACAACGATGAAAGCAATGTATATTGACGCACCGGGTCAGGTTTCTATTAAAGATGTAGAGATGCCGGTAAGAAAAGAAGGAGAAGTTTTATTAAAGATCCTTTACGGTGGAATCTGCGGAAGCGATCTTGGTTCCTACCGTGGAACATTCGCATATTTTGATTACCCGAGAATCCCGGGTCACGAGTTCTCCGCTGAGGTTATCGAGGCAGATGAGAACAACGCGTACGGCATCAAGCCGGGAATGATCGTAACCTGCAACCCGTACTTCAACTGCGGACACTGCTATTCCTGCGAGCACGGAATCGTAAACGCATGTATGGACAACCAGACAATGGGATGTCAGAGAGACGGTGCTTTCCAGGAGTACATCACAATGCCGATCGAGCGTGTGTATGACGGTAAGGGAATGGACGCTAAGACACTTGCAGCAATCGAGCCGTTCTGCATCAGCTACCATGGTGTGAGCCGTGCAAACGTAAAAGAGGGAGACAAAGTTCTCGTAGTCGGCGCCGGCACCATCGGTGTTCTCGCAGCGATCGCAGCAAAAGCGAAGGGCGCTACCGTTTACATCTCCGATGTATCCGCTGGTAAGCTTGAGATGGCAAAAGACTTTGGTGTTGACGGAACCTTATTAAATGATTCTCCGGAAAACTTCGAGAAAGGCGTTGCTGAGATCACAAACGGCAACGGCTTTGATGTAACGATCGAGGCAGTTGGTCTTCCGTCCACATTCCAGAACTGTATCGATGCCTGCTGCTTCGGTGGCCGCATGGTTCTGATCGGAGTCGGAAAGAAGAACCTTGACTTCAACTTCACACTGATCCAGAAGAAGGAATTAAATGTATTCGGTTCCAGAAACGCATTAAAGAAGGACTTCTTAGAGCTGATCGATATCGTGAACGCAGGCAAGGCACCGCTCCACAAGATTATCACAAATACATATGCGTTTGATGATGCTGCAAAGGCATTCGATGACTTTGCTCACAACCCGGGCGATATGTTAAAGGTTGTATTTGATTTTTCCAAGATTTCCAAATAATCAAAAATCATGAAGCTTTCCCCGGAAAACGGGGTGCGAGGTCTTCAGCCTGATGGGGATCGGGCAGAGGACCGGATAAATGTTTTTAAAACAAAAACGGAGGGAAACATTATGAAACTCAAAAAAGTTATGGCATTAACCATGGCAGGTGCTATGGCAGCAACAACACTTACCGCTTGCGGAAGCAGTTCTTCCACAACAGAGACAACAAAGGCAGCTGAGACAACAGCAGCCGCAGCAGCAGATACTACAGCAGCTGCAGCAGCAGATAACGGTTCTTCCGATGCTGAGACAGTTCTTCAGGTCGCTTTCGAGAACTCCATTTCCGAGCCGGTTGGACAGGGCTGGGAGAAAGCTCAGGAGATCATCAAAGAAAAATCCGGCGGCAAGATGGCAATCGAGATTTACCCGGATTCCCAGCTTGGTGATAAGTCTTCCTTAATCGACTCCATGCTTCTCGGCGAGAATGTCTGCACACTTGCAGACGGTGCTTTCTACGCTGACTACGGTGTACCGGATTTCGGTATTGTATTCGGACCGTTCCTGTTTGATTCCTGGGATCAGGTTTGGAAACTGGTTGATTCCGACTGGTACAAAGAGCAGTGTGACAAGCTTGAAGAAAAAGGCTTAAAGATCATCGCTTCCAACTGGATCTACGGTGAGAGACATACTCTTACAAACGTTCCGGTTAACACAGTTGATGACTTAAAGGGATTAAAGATCCGTGTTCCGTCCAACGAGATCCAGTCCAAGGGCTTCGATGTACTTGGCGCAACATCCACAGGTATGGCACTTGGTGATGTTTATCAGGCTCTTCAGACAAAGACCATCGACGGTGCTGAGAACCCGCTCGCAACTCTGTACGGCAGAAAGCTTCATGAGGTTGCTAAATACTTAATCCTTGACGGACATGTAAAGAACTTCACAACATGGGTTGTATCCGCTGACTGGTTCAACAGCCTTCCGGAAGAGCAGCAGACATGGTTACTTGAGACAGCAGAAGAAGCTGGTGAGTACAACAACGAAGTACAGCAGGCTGCTGACGCTGAGTACCTTCAGAAGATGAAAGACGAAGGCGTAACTGTTGTTGAGCCGTCCGAGGAAGTTCTTGCCGGATTCAAGGAGAAAGCACAGTCGTTCTATGAGATGGGTGCTGACTTTGGCTGGAGCGATGGCCTCTATGACACAGTTAAAAAGGCTATGGGTGCTGAATAATCCATTTTACAGTAAACGCATAAAGTAACTGTTCCCGGCGGATCTGTCCGCCGGGGCAGTTTCCCTGATAGGAGTCTGAAAATCTATGGAGAAGAAAGAGAATAAAGCTTCAGCGATCCTGATGAACATTGACATCGTTGTCGCTTCCATTATTCTTGCGATCCTGATCGTCCTGACATTCCTCGGCGTAGTATGGAGATATATCTTCAACGCACCATTTACATGGCTTGAGGAGGTTCAGACCTCATGTATGGTCTGGATTGTATTTGCAGGCGCAGGCGCGGCATTCCGCTCCGGCAACCATGTTGCGATCGAGATGATCGTGGACCTGATGCCGAAGAGCATGCAGAAGATCATGGAAATCCTGATTTCCATCGTAGTTGTAGTCGTAATCGGATATCTGTTCATGCAGAGTATCGGTTTCATCCAGGTGTTCGTAAAGAGCGGACGTTCCACAAGTATGTTAAAAATTCCGTATTCCTGGGTATACGGTATCGCGATCGTATCCTATTTCGATATGATCATCAGCTATTTCTACGCCCTGTTCCACGGCGTAAAATCTGAGGCAAAGGAGGCAGCAAGCAGCAATGAGTAATGTGTTAATGTTATCTGCAATTGTGATGCTGGTCCTTCTTTTCTTCAAGGTTCCGGTATTTATCGCCGTCCTCGGCGGTTCCATGGTTTATTTCGTTATGAACCCGGGAATCAATACCGTTATCTTTGCCCAGCAGGCAATCATTGGTACTGAGAAAATTTCCCTTATGGCGATCCCGTTCTTCGTTTGTGCCGGTATTTTCATGAACTATACCGGTGTTACAAAGAGAATCATGGATTTCTGTGAGGTTGTAACAGGACGTCTTCCTGGCGGTCTCGCACAGGTAAACGTACTTTTATCCACCGTTATGGGCGGACTTTCCGGATCCAACATCGCCGATGCAGCGATGGAGTCTAAAATGATGGTTCCGGAGATGACAAAGAAGGGCTTCTCTCTGGAGTTCTCCAGCGTTGTAACAGCCGCTTCCTCCATGATCACACCGCTGATCCCGCCGGGAATCGCGATGATCCTTTATGGATGTATCGCGAACGTTTCCATCGGTAAGCTGTTTATTTCTGGTTTCGGTGTCGGAGGCCTTCTCTGCGTTTCCATGATGATCCTTGTAGGAGTGATCTCCAAGAAACGTGGCTATGGTCTTTTAACAACAGAAAAATTAACCTGGTCCAAATTCTGGACTGCTTTAAAACCGGCGATCCTGCCGCTGCTCCTTCCGATCATCATCATCGGTGGTATCCGTATCGGTATCTTTACAGCTACCGAGGCAGGAGCTGTAGCGATCCTCTACGCTGCATTCCTTGGTTTTATCTACCATGAGATGCACATCAAGGATATGATCCAGGGCTTAAAGGAGACTGTCTGCACGACAGCTTCCATCATGCTCATCGTATCCGCTGCGTCCGTATTCTCCTGGATCCTCACAAAAGAGAGAATCCCGCAGGCGCTGACAGCATGGATGCTTGCAAACATCCACAGCAAATATGTATTCCTGATCGTTGTAAACATCTTCTTACTGATCGTAGGTATGTTCATCGAAGGTAACGCTTCCATGATCATTCTGGTTCCGCTTCTTGCGCCGATCGCTGCACAATACGGAATCAACGAGATCCAGTTCGCAATGATCTACATCTTCAATAACGCCATCGGCGCATTATCACCGCCTATGGGAACCCTGATGTTCGTAACCTGCTCTATTACAAAGTGTAAGACTGCGGCATTCATCAAAGAAGCAGTACCGTTCTACATCCTGCTTATTATCAACCTGATGCTCCTTACCTGGGTCGAGCCGTTTACCACATTCCTTGTAAATCTGTTCTATTAGGGTAAACTTGCTGCCAGATGGGGATCGCTATGATGCCCCGTCTGGCAGTTTTGATTTATATACCATGAATTCTTTTATATGAAGAAAGGAAATTATTATGGAACGCTTAAATTATGATGTTCTCAAAAAATCTGGTTATGATGGATATGTATTAAAAGACGCACCGGAGAAGGTTCTTCAGTTTGGTGAGGGAAATTTCCTTCGTGCTTTCGTAGATTACTGGTTCGACCTTGCAAATGAGAAGGCAGGCTGGAACGGAAAATGCTGTCTGGTACAGCCGATCGCTCCAGGTCTTGCAAAGATGATCAACGAGCAGGAAGGTCTCTACACACTGTACCTTCGCGGAAGCGAGAACGGACAGAAGGTAGACGCTAAGAGAGTGATCTCCAGCGTAAACCGCTGCTTAAATCCGTATGAGAAAGAGGATTACGAGAAGATGATGGAGGTTGCTGCAAGCGACGACCTTGAGATCATCGTTTCCAACACAACAGAGGCCGGTATCCAGTATGATCCGTCCTGCAAACAGGATGACTGCCCGCCGTCCAGCTTCCCGGCAAAATTAACTCAGGTTCTCTATCATCGTTACAAAGCAGGAAAGAAAGGTATCATCATGCTTGCCTGCGAGCTGATCGACAACAACGGTAAAGAGCTCTTAAAGTGCGTAAACCAGTACATCGAGCAGTGGGGACTTGAGGACGGATTCAAGAAGTACGTAAATGAAGACTGCACATTCTGCGGTTCCTTAGTAGACCGTATCGTTCCGGGCCGTATCAAAGACGCAAACGAAGTTGCTGAGCTTGAGCAGAAGAACGGCTACGCTGACCCGCTTACAGATGTCGGCGAGGTATTCGGCGTCTGGGTCATCGAGGGCGATGAGAAGTTAAACGACATTCTTCCGTTCAAGAAAGCAGGACTTCTTGACAAAGTATTCGTAACACCGGATATGAGCCCGTACAAGAAGAGAAAAGTTAGAATCTTAAATGGCGCTCACACAGGTTTCGTACTTGGCGCTTACCTTGCAGGCGAGAACATCGTTCGTGACTGTATGCATGACGAGGTCATCAAGGGCTTCATGAACAAGATGCTCTACGATGAGGTTATCCCGACACTTCCGCTTGACAAGAACGACTTAATGCAGTTCGCATCCGCAGTACAGGATCGTTTCAACAACCCGTTCGTTGACCATGAGTTAATGAGCATCTCCTTAAACTCCACATCTAAGTGGAAAGCAAGAAACATGCCGTCCTTCCTTGAGTACATCAAAGAGACCGGTAAGCTTCCGGAGTGCCTGACCATGTCCTTAGCTGCATATATCGCATTCTACAGCAATGACATCCAGGCTTTGACAGACGCAGGTCTTGTTTGCAAGCGTCCGGCCGGCAACGAGTACACGGTAAGCGATGACAGATGGGCACTTGAGTTCTACTATGCGCACAAGGATGACTCCGCAGAGGCTCTTGTAAACGCAGTTCTCACAAACGAGAAGATGTGGGATCAGGATCTCACAAAGATCGCTGGTCTTGAGGAGAAAGTTGTCGCTGACCTTAAGAAGATTCGCACGGAAGGAGCAAAGGCTGCATTTGCAAGCTGCCTTTAATTAACATATGAAAGTAATTCAGATTTCCAGACTGGATAATGTAGCGGTTGCTCTTCACCCGATCAAAAAGGGTGAGGAGGTCACTGCAGGCGGCATCACAGTCACAGCGCTTGAGGACATCCCACAGGGTCACAAGATCGCGTTAAAACCGATCAAAAACGGTGAGAATATCGTCAAATACGGCTTTGTCATCGGTCACGCGACAGCAGACGCAGAGGCTGGTGCATGGATGCACACCCATAACGTGAAGACAAATCTGGAAGGAGAGATGGAGTATACCTATACTCCGTCCCTCGACTTCCCGGAAAAAGTAGAGCCGGAGACCTTTATGGGATTCCGCAGAAAAGACGGCCGCGCGGCGATCCGCAATGAGATCTGGATCATTCCGACCGTTGGCTGTGTCAATGATATCGCAAAGAAAATGGTCCGCGATAACCAGGACCTTGTAAAAGGCACCATTGACGGACTCTATACATTCCCGCATCCGTTCGGCTGCAGCCAGACAGGCGCAGATCATGCACAGACAAGAAAGCTTCTTGCAGCCCTTGTCCGTCATCCGAACGCAGCCGCTGTTCTCGTATTAGGACTTGGCTGTGAGAACCTGACCCACGAGCAGTTCCTGGAAGAGCTTGGCGATTATGACCATGACCGCGTAAAATTCCTGACCTGTCAGGAAGTAGATGACGAGTTTGAGGCAGGAAGAAAACTTCTTGAGGAATGTTCCGCATACGCGGCGCAGTTTGAGAGAGAGCCGATCCCGGTCAGCGAGCTTGTTGTTGGCATGAAGTGCGGAGGCTCCGACGGACTTTCTGGCATCACCGCAAACCCGACGGTCGGACGTTTCAGCGACATGATGGCAGCCAGAGGCGGCTCCACCGTGCTCACAGAGGTTCCGGAGATGTTCGGTGCGGAAGGTTTCCTGATGAACCGCTGTGTAAATAAGGAAGTATTCGACAAAGCCGTCAACATGATCAATGGCTTCAAGAACTACTTTATCAGCCACCACGAGGTGGTTTACGATAATCCGAGCCCGGGTAACAAGCAGGGCGGTATCACCACCCTTGAGGATAAATCCTGCGGATGCGTTCAGAAGGGCGGTACAGCTCCGATCATGGATGTTATCGGCTACGGTGATCCGGTTGTTACAAAGGGACTTAATATGCTTTACGGACCGGGAAATGACCTGGTATCCGCAACAGCCATGACGGCTGCCGGAGCGCATATGATCCTGTTCACAACAGGACGCGGAACACCGTTTGGTGCACCGGCTCCGACCTTAAAACTGGCGACAAACAGCCAGCTTGCAGAGAGAAAGAAAGGCTGGATCGACTTCGATGCCGGTCCGATCGCTGACGGCGAGACCATCGATGACGCTGCGAAGAGACTTCTTGAACTCGTGATCGAGGTTGCCGGCGGAAAACAGACAAAAGCCGAGGAGAAAGGCTTCCGCGAGATCTCCATTTTTAAAGACGGTGTTGTGCTGTAGGATCCCTTCCTATCGCTTCACAAATTTATATGTTTCCCTTATGAGAGCACTTGCTTCTTGTCAGAACATGACAGGAGGCAGGTGCTTTTTGTGATTTAACTGAAAATCTGAACAAAAGAAAGTTATTCTCTTATTTCTCTCTGAAAAGTTAAAATATATATGATAATATGAAACCATCAAAAATATAAAAGGAGGAAACAAGTATGAAGAAAATCGTGTCTATGTTGTTGGCAACTTCGATGGTGTTATCTCTTGCTGCCTGCGGAACATCAAAAACAGAAGAAACAACAGCAGCACCGGAGACAACGGCGGCACCGGCGGAGACAACAGCAGCTGCAGCAGAAACAAAAGCAGCAGCGGCGGAAACGTTGGAAGGCGATGAGTTCAACAACGGTGCAATTGGTTCTCACGGAGGAGTCACAAGCTCAAGTGAGTATGCGTCACAGATCGGTCTGGATATTCTGAAAAAGGGTGGAAATGCGATCGATGCAGCGGTAGCGACAGCGTTTGCAATCGGTGTTGTAGAACCTCAGTACAGCGGAATCGGTGGTGCAGGTCTGATGACGGTCTATTTAGCAGATCAGAAGAAATGCACAACGCTGGAATATCTGGAGACAGTTCCTGGCGATATCACACCGGGCTGGTACGACAAAGAAAATGATAAATATACTGCAAAGAACGCTGCAGTTCCGGCACAGGTACATGGTCTTTTGACTGCACTTGAAAAGTACGGAACAATGACTCCGGCAGAGGTTCTGGAACCTGTCATCGAATTGGCAAAGAATGGCTATGTAGTTAATAAAACACTCGGTAATGCGTTGAATGACGGATATGAGCATATTATGAGTACGGAGACAGGTGCCTCTATTTATACTACAGACGGATTCCCATATACTGAGGGCGATACGATTGTAAATGAGCCTTTAGCAGAAACACTTCAGAAGATTGCAGACGGTGGAATCGATGAATTCTACAAGGGTGAATTAGCACAGCAGATCGTAGACAGTCTTCAGGCAAACGGCAGCCTGATCACAATGGAAGATATGGCAAACTATACATCGGTAGAAAGAGAACCGATCTCTACAACTTACAATGGATACGAAGTTGTCACAGTGTCTGCTCCATCGAATGGCGGAAATATGCTTCTTGAGACATTAAATATTCTTGAGAACTATGATCTTAAGTCTATGGGACATAACAGCTATGACTATTTACTTACCATGAATGAGGCAATGCGTATTGGATGGAGAGATGCATACACCTGTCTTGGCGATCCGGCCTTCTTCGATCTTCCGATCGATAAGATGATCTCTAAAGAATATGCGAAATCCCGTCTTGACTGCATGCCGAAAGACGGAGTTTCCCAGTATATCGACGAGCAGCCGCCGAAGGGAGATCTGGTAAGCACAAAAATCGAATCTACTGCGGAAGAGAGCAAACATACTTCTCATATTTCTGTAATTGACCAGGAAGGGAATATCGTATCTACGACCAACACCCTTGGAAATGCATGGGGCTGCAGCTTCATGCCGGAAGGAACAGGCTTCTTCTTAAACAGCCATGTCAGCAATATGACACATGATCCTGAGAAATCCGACGATCCTGATTTCGTAATCGGCGGAAAGAGAGTTCGTTCTTCAATGGCACCGACAATTGTTCTGAAAGATGGTCAGCCAGTAATGGCGATCGGATCCCCGGGAAGCCTTGCAATCCCGCCGGCAATCATCACTGTATTAAACAATGTACTTCTGTTTGATATGAACATTCAGCAGGCGATCAATGCTCCGCGAGGAATCATTACAACCCGTTCAAAGCCATATTCTAAAATGACCGTTGAAGCAGACCGCCTTGATCCGGAAGTTGTTAAAAAGTTTGAAGAAAGCGGATATACAATGGATAACAAGGGTGATTATAATACATCTCTTGGCGGAGTAGCTGCTATCTATCTTGATCCGGAAACAGGAATGTTCCAGGCTGGTGCTGATCCGAGACGTGAGTATAAGGCATTGGCATATTAAGATGATTAACGGAGAATAGGAGAGTTGCAGGTAAACCGATATCGGGTGCTTGTTGTTTTTACAAGTCTGCTTTTGGGAGGCTGTTGTCTCCCAAAAGCAGAAACTGAAAAGAAAGAACAGGCAACGATCCAGAAAAATGAAACGGATGAAAATTACGAAGAATGGGTGAAGGATCCTGAAGAAAAGATACTGAAAACGCAACAGATTCCAATCGATCCGCCGTATGAGTTTGATATTGAGTTTATGAAACCAGCTGATTTTGGGGAATATTTCATAAACGAATATGAAAGTCAGACGGAGCAGTATTTTATTGCAGAGAACACCGAATGGGAAAATAACGTGGTTCATATTTCCGGGGAAGAACCTGGAAATGTCGTATATATCGTTGCCGGAGTACATGGAGATGAAGAGGCTGCATGGCAGACAGGAGAGCTCCTCAAAAAAATATCGATCAAAGCCGGTGAACTGTATATTTTGTCCCCTGCAAACCGTTGGGGAGCAGAAAAGAACCCGAAATCGAGATACGTAATTTCACATGAAGACTTGAATCGAAGTTTCCCAGGGGATAAAGAGGGAAATGTAGCTGAAAGAATCGCATACACCATTTATAACGATATCGAACAGGCAGCTCCGGATCTCGTGTTAGATCTTCACGAAGCAAAACCCGTTTCCGGTCAATATGATTTTATCGGAAATTCACTGATATTTACAGATATGAATGATCAGATGGAATTGCTAATGGATATGGTATCTGAAACGGAGAGTGGAGCACTTTGTAATACAGCGTTCAATCTTTATGGACCGGGACCTGAAGGAAGCGTGAATGCGGAAATCAGCAAGAACTTAAAGATACCTGTTATAACGATTGAGACTTACAGAGGATATACAATGGAAACAAGGCTTACTGATCAAATGGATCTTATTCAGTATGTTCTTAAAAGATTTCAGATGATAGAGGAATAGAGGGCAGGAGGGACTATGGAGTATACAGCATACTTAATGGGAATAACCAGTCAGGACATTCAGATCGACCGTCTGTTTCTGAAAAGCAGAGCAGATGCGTTGGAGATCACCTGTAGGGATGCGGCAAATCCGGGAGTATTTTCTAAAATGATCCATCTGCTTCAAACCGGACTTATCATTTATGGCTATGAGCATGATTGGAAAGCGCTGATTGATGTAAGCAAAAAATCGGTCGTTAAAGAAATCGATGAGCAAAAAATGCAGAGAGCGATTGAAATTTCAGATCATATCTGGAAAGAAATCACTTGGGTATTTCAGAGCAGAGATCAATTAGCGGCATATTGGTTTGGGGTATCCGTATCTGCCGATGAGGTTCCTAAAAAGTATGTGGCAATGTACTATGCGGCAAAAGAACTGAAAGAAAATAATAACTGGCCTGAGACAGCCATTGATCTGTTGGAACAGTTAAAGAAAGCTGCAGACGATGCCAGACTTGATGAGGAAGCACTCGGAGAACAGGGATTGGAAAAACCTGATATTACGTTTGATATGGATCTCTTGAAAGAAGCAGAAAGAATTGTGATAGGGCAGATCCAAAAATAGCTGGTATTTGGGAGATACGGGAATGAAAATAGCAAAAAACACTTTGGCGGTGGCAATGATTGCAAGCATTCTGGTTACCGGGGGCTGTTCCAATACAACTACTTCTGAGGTTACCGACAAGGATGCAACAACCTCTGAAGTGACAACATTGGCGGAAACGGAGGCTGAAACCGCTAAGACCGCAGAAGCTTCAGTCCCTGATGGATGTGTCACCGATGGGAATGGCTGGTATCTTTGGGATGAAAATGGAAAACTAACCATTGAGGGTCGCGATGCAAAAGGAACGCAGGCAGTTGTTTCTTCGGGAGAATATGAAGCATCCAGGGCAGGCATTGAAATTTTAAAGGCCGGAGGAAATGCCATCGATGCGGCAGTGGCCATTTCATTTGCAATCGGGGTTGCGGAACCGAACGCTTCCGGGATTGGTGGCGGAGGATTTATGTTGATTCGCAGTGAAGATGGAACAAGTGCTTTTGTAAATTTCAGGGAAAAAGCACCGGCAAATGCAAGTCCGGCGATGTGGGTCCTTGACAGTGAGGGACATGTGCAGGGAAATGAAAAAGCAGTGGGAGGAAAATCTGTAGGAGTTCCTGGAACTGTCCGGGGAATGGAGTACGCGTTCAACGAATTCGGTTCCGGAAATGTCACATGGAAACAGGTGCTTGAGCCGGCAATCCGTCTTGCGGAAGCAGGAATCACGGTTACACCATCGTTATACGATGCAATGTTTGGCGCATATGATCTGATGACGCAGTATCCGGAGCTTGGCGAGATTTATCTGGATGATATGGGCTTCCCATACGAAGCAGGAAATACGCTTTCGAATGAGGATCTTGCAAAAACACTTCAGCTGATCGCAGAGGAAGGAGCTTCCGTATTTTATGAAGGCGAGATCGCGGAAGCAATCGTGGAGTCAGTGAAAGCACATAATGGATTGATCACAAAAGAAGATTTGTCTTCCTATCAGGTGGAAGTTCTTGAGGCATCCAGCGGAACGTATCGTGGATATCAAATCCTTTCTTCTCCGCTTCCATCATCCGGTGGAGCCCATGTGATCGAAGCTTTGAATATTTTAGAAAACTTTGATATGTCAGAAAATACAGATGAGGCACTTCGGACACATCGGATGACAGAGGCATTTAAGATGTGTTTCCGTGATCGGTCAGAATTCATGGGTGATCCGGCTTACATGAAGGTTCCCATTGAAGGAATCCTGTCAAAGGAGAGAGCAAAAGTTCTGGCAGATTCGATTGATGATCAAAAAGCAGATAATTTCGAGATGGTGGATCCGTGGATCTACGAACATGAAGACACCACTCATTTTTCTGTTGCTGATGCGAAAGGAAATATTGTTTCGGTGACACAGACGATTAATGGAGCGTTTGGTTCAAAGGTTGTGGCGGATGGATATGGATTTGTTTTGAATAATGAATTAAATGATTTTTCAGCGGATCCGGATTCCCCGAATGCAGTTGCAGGCGGCAAGACACCACTGAGTTCTATGAGTCCGACGATCGTATTAAAGGAAGATGGAAGCCCATTTATGGTATTGGGATCTCCCGGATCCACAAAGATCATCACAGCAGTCACGGAAGTGATCGTTAATGTGATCGATCGTGGGATGAGTCTGCAGGAGGCGATCAACGCACCAAGATTTTACAGTGATACGTCAGGAAATGTTCAGTGTGAAAGCAGACTTTCCGAGCATGTGCGGAAATATCTGCAGAATGCCGGAAATGAGCTGTCAATAAGCTCTGAATATGATAAATCCCAGGGCGCTGTTAATGCAGTCCTATATGGGGAGGATGGCTTGCTTTATGGCGGAGCCGATCCGCGTCGGGATGGAAAAGCCCTTGGACATTAAAAAAACAAATGCAAAGCAATTTAAGGAGGATATGAAAATGAAAAAAGTATTTGCTACAGTATTAACAGTGATGACAGTTGCAGCAGTATCGGGATGCGGAAATTCAGCGTCGACAGCAACAACAGCGGCAGCAACAACAGCTGCTGCAGTAGAGACAACAGCCGCAGCGGAAACAACAACAGCAGCTACAGGAGAAACAACAGCGGCAGCGGCGGCAGGTGAGACTGTGACAAGTGATCAGGAACCGGTTGTTACGATCGGTGAGATCGACAAGAGCAAATATGAGGCTCCGGTACTTGTAACATCCTTCGGACAGAGTACAGATGCGGCGATGCTTGATAACGTAATGGGAAGATTAGGTGTAGAGTATACATACAATTCTGTCGCAACTGCAGAGGATGTTCCGAATTATAAAACCATCATTATTACGGTTGGAGCCAGCACAAAGGGATTAGGAGCTGCAGGCATTTCTGAGGCGGACGAGACTGCACGTGCAGAAGCATTCATGGAAGCTGTTAAGAATTCGGATTGTGAAGTGATTTGCTGTCATATCGGTGGAAATGCACGCCGCGGTGCTCTTTCCGATAAGTTTGCAGATATGGTTCTTACAGAATCCAGCTATCTGATCGTGAAAGAGGATGGCGATTATGACGGAAAATTCACCGGATATGCAAAAGAGAATAATATCCCGATCACATTAGTTCAGCAGACAAAGAACACGGTGACAGTTTTTACTGACTTATTTGCAAAATAGCAGATTTGTCGGAAAGAGCCCCATACTTTAAAGAAATTGCGGAGGGCTTCGGCTCTCCGTAGTTATTTCAAAAGAAAGTCGAGGATAATTTGTGGATAGAGAGCTTATTTGTCTGATTGGCATGCTTTTAGTTTTTCTGGTTGCCAACATTCTGATCAAATTGCCGGTAAGCCTTTCTATGGTAGCAGGAGCGGTAGCCGGTGCACTTATTGCCGGAGACGGAATTCCGCTTCGACATCTGTTTGAAGGTACATTTACGTATATTGATACAATTCTTATTATCTCAATGGCCATGTTGTTCATGACCGTCATCAATGAGTCCGGAGCATTGGAAGCGCTGAATGCAGCGATTGTAACGCGATTTTACAAGGTGCCGGCAGTGATGCTGATCCTTCTCATGTTCGTCATTATGTTCCCGGGAATGATCACAGGTTCTTCTACAGCTGCCGTGCTGAGTGCAGGAGCATTAGTTGCACCGTTGCTTCTTATGATTGGAATTCCGAAGGATCAGGCAGGAGCAATTATCGCGATCGGAGCGATCATGGGAATGGCAGCACCTCCGGTTAATATTCCGGCCATGTTAATTGCCGGTGGCGTAGATATGCCGTATATTGGCTTTGAAGGACCATTATTTCTTATCACAATTCCGTGTGCAGTGTTTACGGTTCTGTTCCTTGGACTTAAACATTGTAAGAATTTAAATATTGACGAGTTAAAGAAGAATTTAAATATGGAGATTGGAAAAAAATATGGATTTCGTCTATATATTCCGATCATTTTCCTGGCAGTGATGCTGATTGCCTCCAAGATGCTGCCGACTCTTCCACAGCTTGGTACAAGCCTGATTTTCATGATTGCATCGGTGATCGGATGCTTTACCGGACGTAAATTTAATTTGTGGAAGAGTGCGTTAAAGGCGATTGATACCACGATTCCTGTTTTAGGTAAGCTTATGGGAGTCGGTATGTTTATCCAGATTATGACACTTTCCGGTGCGAGAGGATGGATCGTTGTAAGCTGTCTGAGTGCGGGAACCATGGTCCTTTACATCTTTATCTGTACGATCATGCCGGGATTCGGTGCGGTAAGCTCTTACGGAGCCGCATCTGTTATGGGAATTCCATTCCTTCTTGTTTTACTGCAGGCAGGTGGCGGAAATGATATCGTAATGTGCTGCATGCTTTCTTTTATCTGTTGTCTTGGAGATCTCATGCCACCGACAGCGTTGGCAGGAAACTATGCTGCGCAGATTGTTGGATTAAAATATAAACCGGTGTTGATCAAGTGCGTCATTCCTTTTGTCATCTGCATTCTTCTTGCTTTGACAATTCTGATCAAATCAAGCGCGTTTGCATTTTTGACAGCGTAAAGGAGGAGAAAACTATGTTAATGTATGTATATCTTGGGATTCTTGCACTTTTGATCCTCTTGATCGGCGTTGATATGTTTAAAAAAGAAAAAGATGTCATGTTTCAGATCGATGCGGCTCTGGTTTTGATTCCGCTGCTGCTTCGCCTGTTTCTGATCAAGTAGGAGGGAATCGAATGGAGAATAAAAAGAAAATTCCTGCTAACTTTATCAGTGCGGGAGTATTATGTGTGTTTGTAATTGGTATGTGCGTTTATCTTGGGGGGATTTTCCGCTCCCAGAAAACTGCAGCGCCCATTTATCCCGGTGAAGGAGTTACCTCTCAGTTGATGCTCAGCGAATATCTCCCTGAATTAGAAGGAACAAGCGGAGATACGGAGGTTTATGTCCTTGACAGTGGAAAGCCGGGAGCCAGTATGCTGGTCCTTGGCGGAACCCATCCGAACGAGCCATCCGGTGTGGTATCCGCAGTTGCTCTGATCGAGTCCTGTAAACCGGAGGAAGGAACACTCTATGTGATTCCGAGAGCCAATAACAGTGCGTTCAGTTGTACAGATCCGCAGGAAGCCTCTCCGCTTCGCTATTACATTCCGACCAAAAACGGAGAGAGATGGTTTCGATTTGGGTCTCGTGCAACAAACCCGATCGATCAGTGGCCGGATAGTGAGATCTATGTACATGCGGCATCCGGACAGCAGCTTTCAGGAAGTGAGACACGAAATTTAAACCGTGCTTATCCGGGACGTGCAGACGGTAACCTGACAGAGCGTGTCGCATATGCGATCACAGAATTTATCAAGGACAAGGATATTACAATTACGGTGGATCTGCACGAGGCATCGCCGGAGTATACGACCGTAAATGCGATCGTTGCTCATGACAATGCTCTGAATCTGGCAAATGATTCGATTTTATGGGATCTTGAAGGACAGTTTAAGATCAGTGCTGAAAAATCCCCGACAAATCTTCATGGACTTACTCATCGTGAGCTCGGTGACTATACGAATACGCTGGCATTGTTGATGGAAACTGCGAATGCTTCTCAGGGACGTCTTCACGGAGCAACCAGCTCAGATCTGATTGTAACCGGAAAGGATAAATTTTATACAAGAGCTTACCAGTATGGAGCTTTGAACGTAGAATACGGGGAAGAAGGTGTTAATATTTCCGAACGTTGTGCGAGACACATTACCTGTGTAAATGCATTTGCGAATAACTATACAGGAGATGCCGGCAGGATTAATCTCGGAAACATTCCGACCTATAACGAGATTATTGAAAACGGAATCGGCAGTTATCTTGCTGATGCCCAGTAACGGACGGGTTCTATTTTGAAGGGGAGGAGAAAAATATTGAAAAAATTCAATCTTAAGTATGAAGTAATGTTGTTAATGAGCGCCTCCCTGTGTCTGACTGCTTGCAGTCAGGCACAGACGGAGCCTTCAGTCCAGACAAGTGCAGTCCAGGAGACATTGTCTGGAGAGACCGAAACTGAAACAGAAAGTGTAAGTACGCAGACCGAAACCTCCGGAACGGAAAGCGCTGAAAAAGAGTGGCATGAAGTAGAAATCAATGGAAATAAGTTCATGACAGATGGATATCTGGTTCAGGAACCCGAGTGTACAGTGGACATCGACACTGCGAATTTTTCTGATTTTGGGGAACATTTTACGGAAGAGTACCCGGTGACAGTCGATACATATAAACTGTTGGAGGGAACGGATTACGAGATGGAGGTATACCACATCGCTTCCGAAAATCCGGGAGAAACCGTATATATTGTAGGTGGTGTCCACGGTGATGAGCGTGCCGGCTGGTTTGCAGGTAAACTGCTTCGTAAGGCAACGATTTCAAGTGGAGAACTTTATGTCCTGGCTCCGGCAAACGCAAAAGGAGCAAAAGAGCTGAAACGTTATGTGGATGAGGATGACATGAACCGCTGCTTCCCGGGAAAAGCAGATGGCACGCCGGGAGAACAGGTCGCCAATGCAATCTATACAGATATCGAAGATAAAAATCCGGGATTTCTGTTTGACCTTCATGAGGCAATCATTTATACTGAGGGAAGAGATTTCCTGGGAAGTTCCTTGATCTTTACAGATCTGGAAAAGATGGGAGACATGTTCTTTGATCTTCTGTTTGCAACACAGGATGGGGAACTTTGCTCCGTTCCATTTGGATATAATGGTCCGGGACCGATCGGAAGTATTAACAACACAGTCACAACAAATCTTGGTATTCCAACAATAACCGTGGAAACATTCCGGGGATTTGATATTTATCAGAGAGTTTCCGACCAGCTGGATATTGTAGAATACGTACTTAAATATAAGGGTATGCGATGATTAACTGGAACGGGTTGATTGTACTGCTGGCTCTGTTTTATGCCGTATTTTTGTTTCGGGAGAGCTGGCAGGCGAAAAAAGACAGAAAGAAAATAAAACATATTGTGCATGTAAACGGTACGCGGGGAAAATCAACCGTTACACGGTTAATAGATGCTGGATTAAGAGCGGGAGGATTCCAAACGGTATGTAAATCGACGGGAACCCTCCCGTTCCTGTTTCATACAGATGGCACAGAGGAAGAACTTCATCGCCGTGGTCCGGCAAACATCCGGGAACAGCTGGAACTGCTTCATCTTGCGGCAAAAGAAAAAGCAGATGTGTTGGTGATTGAATGCATGGCATTGGATCCGGAGCTGCAATGGACCTGCCAACATAAAATGCTGAAGGCGGATATCGGAGTGATCACCAATGCACGGATTGACCACACGGATGTTATGGGAAATACACGAGAAGAAATTCTTGACTGTATGATGAATATGCTGCCGGAGGATGGTTCTGTATTTACAGCAGAAAAAGATTTGTTTTCAAGGATTGCAAGGAAGGCAGAGATGATTGGAAGCCAGGCAGAACTTGCCTTGGCAGAAGATGTGTCGGACATTGGAGATTCCATTGATTTTCCGGAAAATGTTGCATTGGCCTTAAAGATATGCGAACATCTTGGGGTGGAACGGACGAAAGCCCTGGATGGAATGAAAAAATTTGTAAGGGATCCTTATGCCATGAAGATCTTTCATAAGGGAAACTTTACGTTTGTCAACGCAATGGCTACAAATGATGTTACATCCGCAAAGATCGTTTACAAAAAATCCGCAGAAAAATACGACGGAAAACTGGTGATCCTCATCAACAACCGGGAAGACAGACCGGCACGAGCCCTTGAGATGGTGCGCCTGTGTAAAGAATTGAAACCAGCGGAAATTGTTCTGCTGGGGGATCAGCAGGGAGCCTTGAGAGGATGTTGTCGACGTGAACTTTCAGATGTACCGGTGAGAAACTGCAAAAGTGCAGAAGAAGTACCGTTTCAGTGGGAATATCCGGTTTTAATGCTTGCAGTGGGAAATATAAAAAACGAAGGAATTCGTCTGTTTGACCGGGCAGAACGTGAACTGGAGGGAGATATATAATATGTATAGCGAAATGGTAGTTGCCGGTATTTTACTGGCTGTAATATATTATGAAGTTACACGAATTTCTCCCGGTGGGCTTGTAACTCCGGCTTATACGGCATTGTGCCTGATGTCCCCGGTTCGCATTCTCTATACTGCGCTTCTTGTGGCAGCAGCATGGATTGTGCTTCGGTTGGTTTCAAGAGTATGGATTATTTATGGAAGAAGACGGTTTGCATTGGCTGTTGTTATTACATTTCTCCTGGACAGCCTGATCGGGGCAGCAGGAGTTTTTCCGTTCGGTATCCGGGCAATCGGTTATGTGGTTCCGGCATTGATCGTGCGTGATGTGGACAAACAGGGAGCCGCAAAGACCGGATGTTCGATCGGAATCGTGACAGGAATGATGGCGCTACTTATGATGTGGCAGGGGGCATTTTGAATGTAATTCCAAAGGGAGGAGGCTTTGATTTGGCGGACAGGAATGGAACGATAAAGGGACTCGCATTGCTGTTGGTGTTTCTGATACTTGCATCGGCTGCTATAAAAATGACAGGGACGAACGTTCGCCATGATCGCTATGAGGAAATGATCGAAGCGGCAAGCCGGATGGAAAAATGCGAGGAAGCATTGAAGGCGGAACGTCTTCGACGAGGAATTCCCCTTGATAAAGAAGATTATCTGGAAATAGGTCTGCTGGGGTGTTCGTCTTCGTCAATCACAACAACGGTGGGAGTGCCGGAAGCAAAGAGAACATCCATGGTTCCGGATATGGCAGCGATGTGCGTACGGATTCTGGATGAGGCAGGATTAAAAAAAGGAGACACAATTGGAGCATGTTATTCCGGATCATTTCCAGCACTCAACATTGCGTTGGTGTGTGCTGCAGACAGTATGGGAATCCATATTGTATATACAGCTGCAATCGGAGCATCCTCGTATGGAGCAAATCTTCCGGAATTCACCTCGCCGGAAATGCTTTGCTTTTTATATGAACAAGGTCTGATATCGACGAAACCGGCGGCAGTGACATTAGGTGGTGATGGAGATCTCGGGCAGAATATGATCGGTTATTTACTTGGAGGCGATGACAGGGAATTAAATGCGGTCATTGACCGATTGGAACAAAAAGGCTTGAAACCGATTCAGATAGAAAGCTATGAAGAAAATGTTAAATGGAGAATGCAGTTATATGGAGAGCTTGACGGTTTTGTTAATGTTGGAGGGAATGTCGCAGGAACAGGGCGTTATAATCGGGAATATATGCAGAAGCAAGGAATACTTAAAGACTCCGGAATGCGGTTAAGTGAAAACAGCGGGCTTTTGGAGCAGTATTTAAGAAAAGGCATTCCGGCAGTTCAACTTCTTAATCTGAAACGGTTGTGTCTTGAATATCACATCGCATATGATCCGGTTTCATTGGAAAAAATAGGTACAAGTGGTGTATACTATACGAAAACATATGCGAAGCCGTTGATTCTGTTGACAGTGTTTATTGCGTTCGGCTGGCTTTTATATTTGTTTAAGGGGAAAGACATGGGGATTAAGATTCTGAAATAGAGGAGCAGTGCTGAAGAAGGTTATGCGGAAATTAGAAATTCGTATTGAGAACAAACGATTATTTTTTACCGGATTGAGTTTGGTGTTTCTTGGCGTGATGATGCCATATTTTTTTACTGTATTCAATGTTGGAGTTTTCGACAGGGCATTAAAAGCATTGGAAGAAAATCAGGATATTCTCCTTTTAGAAGCAGCATTGAGGCTTTGGTTTTTAAATACAGTGCGCGCCTTGCCGCATTATCTTGGAGCTTTCTTTTTGGCAGACTCGATTTCGGTAGAAATTGATGATCATTCTGGGGCTGTATTAAAATGCGTCATGATGGGGATTGTGATCCTCGCAGTTTATCAGGTTATTGAAATTGTGCACCATATTCAGTATGATATAGGTGTTCCGGCAATCAGTATGATTGTGATTTTGATTCTACTGATTCGCATCGATTTTAATATGGTTCATGCATTAAAAAAAGGAATTGTAGTTTTTTTCCTGGTAGGCAGTTTTCAATGCCTGGATATTATGCCGGCTTTGGATGGATACGGATTCGGACGCGGTGCCAGTTCACAGATGATCAAAGAAATTGCAGTATTTATGGGAGCGGAAGCTTCTATGAATATTGGTCTGGTCTTTGTTATGAGCTTGATGCTTCTTGATTTCTTTTTATATGTTGCATTGATTGCCGATGAAAATCGAATTAAGCATGTGAGTCATGAAAAAGATATTAAGGCAAAAGAGCTGCTTGAGATGCGAATGAAAATGCTGCAGTCTCGTACATACATGGAGCTGGAGCAGCTGGTTCATGATTTGAAAACTCCACTGACTTCGATTCTTGCCTTGACAGGAATCGTAAAATTCACGGAGGACAAGGAAAAGAGGAATGAATATTTAAATAGCATAGAATCATCCATAGAAATCTTGAATGAACAAATATCGGAGATTCTTGATGAGCAGAGATTTTCCAAAATAACAGTCGGAGATTTTATGAATGGATTATCAGCCCAGATGTCCCATATGGTGTATGGAGACCTCGTGAGGATCCGTGTCGTCAATCCGGATCAATGGATCGAGATCAATCAGATCAGGATGTACCGTGCAATGATCAATCTGGTAGAAAATGCGTATTATGCAGTTGATCATGAGATGGGATATATTGTGTGCTATACTCAGAAAAGTATAAAAAATGGGATAACAATGGCAGAGTTTATTGTGAAGGACAATGGAACCGGAATGACGGAGGATACAATTGCTTCAGCATTTGAAAGTGGATTCTCCATGCGGGGATCCAGTGGATTAGGTCTCAATTTTGTTCGGAGAGTTGTAGAAAACCATCATGGAATTGTTGAAGTTGAAAGTACTATAAATTTGGGAACTCAAATACATATTTGGATACCAGAAGGGGATACGGATGAAGAATAAGATTCATATTTTATGTGTGGATGATGACGTGCAAATTCGTTTTGCACTTACGGCACTATGTGAATCCCAGGGATGGATTCCGAGCGTGGCCAGTAATGTGACAGAGGCTGTAAATATTTTTGATACACAGGAGATCAATTTGATTCTCATGGATTATCATCTGCCTGGAATTAATGGAATCGAGGGAGTTCGGATGCTGAGAATACGGTCTAAAACAGTTCCGATTATCGTATTTACAATCGATGATAATCAGGAGGTTGCAGATACTTTTTTGAAAGCCGGTGCAAGCGATTTCGCTTTAAAACCAATAAAAGTGTTGGATATGATATCCAGAATTAAGCTTCATATTCGTCTAATGGAAAAAGTATCGGATGATATGGAAATGCGGATTCCGCATAAAGGTGTCAGCCAGGCAACGACAGATTTGATTATGGACTGCCTGCGACAGGCAGAAAAGCCGATGACAGCCGGAGAAATCGCAAAGGCAACAGGCCTCGCAAATCAGACAACGTATCGTTACCTGCAGTATCTGATAGAGGATAGGAAAGTTATAACAGAAATTACATATGGAAAAGTGGGACGTCCACGCACAAAATTTTTTATCGATAAAGAACAATGAAGGAAGACTACATGAAGAAGGGATGCTCATCTCTTAATAAGCTATAACGCTTATACTGGAAGATGGGCATCCTTTTCGACTATTAATTATTTTTCAATGAGAGTTGAATCATTGGTAGGATCAAGATTTGAATTATCAGATGGGACAGGGATCGTAAGTCCGCTGACATTAATATTCCGGTTCACCTTCGCGTCATACGTCTGCGCTTTCAGGATATCCCTAAAATCCACACCGGTGGCCTCAGACATGGTGTCGAATACCTGCTGCATGACAGCTGCCGTATTTCCGGAGATCTCGCTGACTCCGTTTCTGTTTGTACCGTTTGCACCGCCGGTTCCGTAAATATTGACTTTGTCGATAGAAGACAATGGCTTCGCAATCTCTGCGGCCATCTGCGGCATAATGCCTACTAACATCTCGACAATAGCGGCGTTATTGTACTTCGCGTAAGCTTCCGCTTTTTTCTCCATACCTTCCGCCTCAGCGACGGCCTTTGCCTGGATCGCTGCTGCCTCCGCTTCTCCGCGGGCACGGATTCCGGCAGCTTCCTGTTCCGCCTGATATCTTGCGGCATCTGCTTTCGTACGCATGGCTTCCGCCTCTTTTTCTAACTCATATTTTCTGGCTTCCGCCTCACGCTGGCGTTTTGCAAGCATGGCAGCCGCCTCTTGCTCGACCTTGTAGCGTTCCGCATCGGCTTTCTTGTTGACTTCCGCGTCTAATTGCTGCTGTTGTACGGCAACTTCCTGCTTCCGAAGCTCTGCTTCGCGCTCCGCCTTTGCGATCTGGGCATTTACGGTAGCTGTCTGGATCGTTTTTTCCTGTTCCTGCTTCTGGATCTCATAAGCAGCGTCCGCCTCCGCTTTTTTCGTGTCGGAGTGCTTCTGAAGCTCCGACTTACGGATCTCCAGCTCATTATTTTTCTCCGCGATCTCTGTCTCCGCAAGTACGCGGGCATCGTTGGCAGATTTGTTCGCTTCTGCCTGGGCGATAGCGATATCGCGGTCTGCCTGGGCTTTTGCGATCGCGGCATCTTTCTTGATCTTTGAGGTATTGTCGGCACCAAGATCCCGGATCAATCCATTATCGTCAGTGACATTCTGGATATTACAGGACAGGATCTCGATTCCCAGCTTATCCATGTCCTTCGATGCCTTTAGCATAACCTGATCAGAGAAGGAATCCCTGTCGGTGTTGATCTCCTTTAAGGAGAGAGTACCGATGATCTCACGCATGTTTCCCTGAAGGGAATCCTGGAGATCCATGGTGATATCCTCGGGTTTCTTATTTAAGAAGTTTTTTGCTGCCAGACGGATCCCTTCCTGAGATGGGGTGATCCGTACCTTGGCAACCGCATCGACATTGACATTGATAAAGTCATTTGTCGGAACAGACTGTTCCGTCTTGATATCGACCGTCATCTGTCCGAGATACAAACGGTCCATCCGTTCAAAGAACGGGATCCGTATTCCGGAACGTCCGATGAGGATCTTTGCGTCATGCTTAAGACCGGAAATAATATAAGCCTGATCCGGCGGAGCTTTCACGTATCCACATGCGATAAGGACAAGGATCAGAATCAGAATGACTGCAATGGTGATAGGGATGATCAGATGATTCAAATTCATAGAAACTCCTTTCTGGACCTTGACTTTTGTTGCAAAATTCTCATGTGTAACAGAAAAGTTTGAGGAATTTCCTGTTACATATAAAGGCACATTCCTTTTTGCTAAATTCACAGTATCAGAAAATATCAGAAAATACAATACATTAAAATAAGATGTAAGAATACGTAAGAGGAATGTAATTGGAATGCCATAAATTTGCCACATAGATTACACTTTTCTTAAAATTGAACACTGCAGGTTGATAGTGGAAAAAGTTATGGTATATTGATAGATAGAAGAGGTGGATCGTGTCGAAATATAAAATGGGCTGCATTGGTTGCTTACTGTTATGTACCACTTGAAAGAGGTGGGAGTATTTTCGACTGAGATAAAAGGGAGGGATCGCATGGATACCAGGATCTGGATGCAGGAGTCGTTTTGGGAGAGTACAGAGGAACAGAATGGGAAAGAGAGTCCGCAGGAAAACGCTGGACATCTCTCAAAAGACCAGTATGAAAACGGCAGAAATAAGCCGGTGGATCAAAAGACAAGTCTCTGGCAGCAGACGTATGAGAATATCCTGGTTGGGATGGGAATGTGTGTGATCACGCTGAACTTTCTTCTATTAAATTATATCCTGCCTTCGATCGGTATTTTGATGATCTTTCTGGGACTGCGGAGATTAAGGAGAGAAAACCGATGGTTTCGGAGTGCATATGGGCTTGCTGGGATCAAACTGCTTCTTACGATATTTCTTCTGATCGTTGGAACATATATCGGCAGGGAAAGAATCGAAGCAGCAGAAGCTTGGAAGATAGTTTCTATTCTCGTTGGAATCTTGCCGCTGCTAATTTTTATCTGTTTCTTTTACGGTTTAACCATCGAATTAAAGAAACGTGGTGAAAAGGCGGAAAAAAACAATCTGATCCATATGATCCTCTGGTATGCGCTTGTCGCGTGTCTCGCACATATCGCTGGCGGAAATTATAATGATCTTATCATTGGACTTATTTTTCTGGCAAACTATATCCAGATCCTTATGGCGACCAGTCGTATGGCAGCACGCCTGGAAAAAGCCGGATATATTCTGGAAGAATATCCGGAGCGGATCCCGAATGGAAAATGCGCGTGGGCTGCTGTTCTTGTGACGGCTGTAGGGATTCTGATCGGATATGGATTTTTGGGTTCGTACCGTATGAACTGGGCAGAGAAAGAGACGACGACAAATGCGGAGTGCAAGGAGATCCGGACACATCTTTTGTCCCTTGGATTTCCGGAAACGATCCTGGATGATCTGAAGGAGGAAGATCTCTTGGAATGCCGGAATGCGAGACGGGTTCTTACTGAGACAAATGATTATCCGATCAATGATGGAGTGGAAGTTGCAGTTTCACAGGATGGCTATACGCAGTATTCGAGAGAATATGAAAAGAAGGAACTGAGACTCAACGGGGTTGCCGTGGAACTGGAAAAAGAAGGAACATGGAAGGTGATCCATCATTTCCGTTGGACAGAAGCTGTACGTTTCCGGGGGACAGAGGCGTTGCAGCTCTTTCCTGCTTACCGGGAGAGCGGGAGCGCATGGATCGGACAGGGTGATCTGACTGGGCAGGTTCTCTATGACAGAAACGGAACATCGTATCAGGCGGAGTACGCGGTACTGGAAGACAGCACGTATGAAACGGGAGAAAACTGGCCGTTTTATCAGAGCAGGGAATCGAGCAGCATTTTTGCCGAGTTTTCCATGCCTCATCGCGGCGAGAATTGCCGCGGATATGTGGCTTATAATATGGGAAATAATGAACCTGGGTGGTGGATCGATTCCTGGCTCAATTATGTACACCAGAAGATCATGCTCCAGTACCCGGTCATGACGGCAGCTCAGAACCGCAAAAATGGCAGTTGGACCGATGATCCGGTGTTCATCACGGTGCAGGATGCACTGCAGGTATTACCGGAAGGGGAGGTGTAGATGGCTGAGAAGATACGAAAGTTCATGAGATCAGAACGCGGTCGGGCGTTTGTAAATGCCATGTTCATTCTCGCGACCATGGTTAGGGGAAGCGGTATGATGTTTCTGGCAGATATTTTCTGGGTCGTCTGGCTGATTTTTTGTATCAGGGAGAGTAAAACGAAAGCAGAGAGCGTAATATATGGATGCTTTGTTGTAGTAGGTGTCGTACTGTTTGGGATGAATTTGTATGGATGGTGGACGATAAGAAGATGATCGGGAAAGCGGCCAGAACCTGAAAATGGTTCTGGCTGAGAGGAAAAACGCATCTCAAAACAATATTTTGTATTTATAAGAATTGATAATAACAAAATATAGATATTGCACACACAAAAGAAAAAAATGAAAAAAATGGAAAAAACAGTTGACTTTTGGCCTGGAATTTGATATTATAATACTCGCCTTGAGCGACAGGGCAAAACTTATTGACAGTCATTAGGAAAACTTCTTAATCACTTCAAAAAGTTGAAAAAAGTTCTTGACAAATCAAACGTGATTTGATAGAATAAATGAGTTGTCTCTGAGACATAGAAACAACGAAAAACAGTTCCTTGAAAACTGAACAGTATGTAAAACCCTGAAAATTCTTATAAAAATGGTCTTTGGTTTAGACCATGAATGAGAACATTCAGAACAAAACCTAACAAAACAGTAGAACGGTTTAAAAATTAGCCAAGCTAAGTTTTGAACCTGGACAACTCAACGAGGAAGTTCGAAACCTTCGGCTTCGAACTAAGCTTTTACGTAATACTCGTGAAAGACCTCGTATAAGTAAAAACTTATAACATGAGAGTTTGATCCTGGCTCAGGATGAACGCTGGCGGCGTGCCTAACACATGCAAGTCGAACGAGGTAAATGAGATGAAGTTTTCGGATGGATTCTTATTTACCGAGTGGCGGACGGGTGAGTAACGCGTGGGTAACCTGCCTCATACAGGGGGATAACAGTTGGAAACGGCTGCTAATACCGCATAAGCGCACAGTACCGCATGGTACAGTGTGAAAAACTCCGGTGGTATGAGATGGACCCGCGTCTGATTAGCTAGTTGGTGAGGTAACGGCCCACCAAGGCAACGATCAGTAGCCGACCTGAGAGGGTGACCGGCCACATTGGGACTGAGACACGGCCCAGACTCCTACGGGAGGCAGCAGTGGGG
>ERZ836829.265-NODE-265-length-74085-cov-4.594002_pt1 | contig 74085 bp, 132 predicted proteins | sample MGYA00519574_ERZ836829 | MGnify/ENA primary metagenome ERZ836829 (study PRJEB31850, sample SAMEA3708808) | human gut metagenome | biome: human gut; feature: human-associated habitat; material: faeces | place: China | collected 2014 ...
ATAAATATAAATAATATAACAATGTTTTTATATTTTGTCAATTTTCCGGCACTGGCAAAAAAAATATTCATTGTACAATATGCACAAAAATAATAATAGTAATACGTGCAATATTGTACAATAATTTACTACAAAATACAATAATACGTGTTGACAAAATACAGTAATACGTGTATAATTATTACATAAGATAAAGAAAGACATAAAGCAGCGAGACATAAATATCTTATAAAAATGAACTTTGATAATTGAATAAAGACTTTGCACTGTGATATAATACACCTGAAAAGGTGGTGAGCTTATGAAGGAAGGTAATGAAATGAATCAAGAAATTGTACAGGCAGAAATCAATCACTATACATCATTATTGAGAATTAAAAAAACAATAAAAGAACCTAATAAACAACTTGAAATCGAGATAAAAACATCTCAAGCGACTTTAAAAACTTTTGGCGTTGATATTTCACAATTTGATTTTTTATTAGATTAAAGTAACTAATTAATAAGGTGCAAAGTCTTTATTGAATTATTAAGGCTTACACCTTATTAATATAAAAGGTGGTATATAATGAATAATAAAGATCTTAGTAATTTAGTAAATCAGACCATAAAAGACAATGGTATTAATAAGGCTTTTATATCTAAAAAATTAAATATCAGTAGGCAAGCTTTAGATCACATGATGAACAAAAAACACTTTTCTATTGATGACGCAAACAAAATTTTAAATATTATTGGTTTTAAAATTGATAATATAACAATTAAAAAGCTTTAAAAAAGTTGATAAAAAAGGTTGACAAAATATAATGGTTATGCTATTATATAATTAAAGGAAGGGAAAACAAAAAAATCCCAGTCCTTAATAAAAATTAAAAACCGGGATTTAAATATATGATATACATATCCGTAGCAAGATTATTATATCAATTCTTTTAAATAATTGTCAAGTCTGACAATTAAAAATCCCAAAAAACTTTTTAGATCCTTGACAATAAAATACAGTTAGCAGCAATATATTATAAAATTGCTATGATGCAAGCGTAAAGCACCATTATAAAATAAACGCATGGTAATGCTGTCCATCAGGGAGAGTATAAGATACACCCTCAAAAGATGACATCAGAAAACAGCAAGACAAACAAAAAAGCACAGTAAAACAAAAATAAACTTTATTAAATATACGATACAAGTAAATTATAAAAACAACAAACGTGAGACGCTTATATGTTGGCTATATCCTGACTGTATGGAAGGGATCGCAAGATTAAACATAGACATATATAAGTTAGTTATATCCCTTGAAAAATGTTAATAATTTGCTTGTATAAATATCTAATAAATTTTATAATAAAATTCTAGGAGGGTAAAACAATGATTAAGAATTCAAAACTTCAGAACCTTTTTAAATTAAGTAGTAAAGTAACCGTTATCGTTCCGGCAACTATAAATATCAATGAAGAAATAGATAACACTATATATGTTGATCGTGTGGCGTCTTTAATGTCTGATCTCTTCGGTGGAGCGACAGCAACAACAACGCTCGGCTATTGGAAGTCACCGACTGCCGGATTAGTAAAAGAGAAAAGTACAACGGTCTTTGCATATTGCAGCGAGAATGATCTACAATCAGGAATCGACAAAGTAATAGACCTTTGCACAGAACTAAAAGACGAGTTAAAACAGGATGCTATCGCTTTAGAGATTAATGGGGAAATGTATTTCATTTAAGCAAAAAACAAAAAATAAACCAGTTTACAAGCAATCTATAAATTTTATAGGTTGCTTTTTTAGTTTAAAAATAGAGGTAAAAATATGAATGCAATACAGGCGGAAAAAAAGATGGATAAAATTTTAAAAAAATACAATTTAATCAATGACATAACGGCAACAACTATAAAAAACTTTTTAGCAACTTGCATATACACAACGCGACTATACGAATCAGACGCGGTTAAGCTAATGATCGAATATTGCAAAAGTGGGAATTTATCGCTCAATAAATATAATTTATAAAAAATCAGGAGGTAGAAAAAAATGATAAATATTTTTATTACTAATTTGAAAAAATACAACGAAGGCGAACTGATAGGCGAATGGGTAGAATTACCAATAAACGCAGAAGAACTGAAAAAAGTATGCGAGCGTATTGGAATAAATGAAGAGTACGAAGAGTATTTTATAACAGATTATGAATGCGATTTTATGAAAATCGGAGAATATGAGAGTATAAGCAGCCTAAACGAAATCGCGGAAAAAATAAGCGAGTTAGACGAAGAAGAAAAGAAAGTTGTAAAGGCTTTAATATCAGAATGTAGCTACACGATTGATGAAGCTATCGAAAAGGTAAACAATGGCGATTATATAATCTATTATGATTGTAACGACATAACCGACGTTGCTTATCAGGTTGTGGAAGAATGCGGATATTTAAACGACGTGCCAGACACTGTAGCAAGATATTTTGATTATGAATCATTCGGTAGAGATTTAGGGATGGAAGGAACTTTTATCTTTACAGATGACAACGAAGCTATAAAAATATTTTAAGGAGGCAAAAAGCATGAGTAAAACAGAACGAAAAAAACAATTGAATAAAAGAATTATAAAAACCATTCTACTTTTTATATGTAGCGTGGTTTTTTTTATTACAGTAGTAAACAAACCAAACACAGCAACTTATGCAATCCCTAGCGATACAACCACAACAGGAAATCACTATAAATATGTTACAGAACGCAAGGAAAAAGCTATATATATAGGAAAAGAAAAAAATATACATGAGTTTTTAACTTCTGACGGTGAGGTTTTCGGTGTTTTGGGTGATGGATTCAAAAAGGGAAAAACTTATATACTAATCATTCAAGATAACGGAACGGAGAATATAAAAGATGATGAAGTTGTAAACGTAGAATAAACGGAGGTATTAATATGAATTTATCAATAAATATAAACGGAATAGAGGTTATAAAAGAACGTGATCACTATATTTTAATTAAAGACAATAAGAAATATAGTTGTGATCTGGGCGAATTAAATGAAACAATAGAAGAATTAACAGAAGGAGGTTTTTAACTATGAAAAAAGAAATATATAAATTAATTACCGGAAAATATGTTGATAAATTCGGTTGGTGGCTCAACTATGAAAATAAATACATGTTTGAGGTACATATTTATGCCGAATACTTTAACGACTTTATGAATGAATTCAGGGAAATTATAAAAAAATATGATCCTTATTTTAACTTTTCGGATGCCTTCAGTGATGGATGGAATGTTAGTTTTGAATATCTTTCTCACAATAATATTGTTATTGAGGATTTTGCCGACTTATTAGAGTTTGTATGTGATGAAGAAATAGAAGAAATGATTTTTTCATTAGAAGAAATCTTTCCTAAAGACGATTATAAAATAGATGCATTGATTTAAAAGGAGGTTGTTATAATGAAAAATACAAAGGTTTTAGAATTATTAAACAATGGAGAAATAGAAGAATTAAAAGCACTGTTGAAAAAGGAAATATATGAGGATAATTTAAAAGGTAACGGAAACGCAATGAAACGTTATTCGGCGATGAAACGTTATTTTAAATATAAGGACAAAAACAGGAATTTAGCTTTTAACCTGCCATGTAAAAATATAAAAGTAAACGGAAAAATTTACAATTCATTTATTGATGGCTATAGCTTTGTTTTAACGAGCGAATCAATCGGAGAAATAGAAGCATATGATGATTCTAAAAATGCCTACCCAAACGTAGAAAAAATGGTTGACTTTTCTTCTTATGATAGAAGCATATTAAACATAGATGAAATTCTAGCAGAAGCAAAATCAAAAGGTTATCAATACAAAAAATCTGAAATAGGAGACAATGAAAGCAAATATTTTCTACATTATAAAAACATTTATTTAAAAATCGGATTAATTGATAAAACGTACAACATTATTGATGATGGAAAAATTGCAACAGTATATTACAAAAATGAAAGAAGTCCATTATTTATTGAAACAAACATGGGAATAGCTGCCGTATTACCTTGTATTAAAGTGAAAACAAATGAAAAAAATAATTATAGAAGCAAAAGAGGAGGCATAAGACTACGAAATTAATAGCCAAAACACAAAAGGGTATGGTGGTATTTCGCGGAATGAAATAGAAAGGAAAACAAAAATGAAATATTTAGGAATGGGAGGATGCAAATGTTAAATGCAACTAATTGGAAAGAAGTGAAAAAACAGCTCAGACAAATACAAGGCAAGGCGGTATTCAAATTAGAGCGTGTTGATAGTATGAATGATGGAACATTTTACAGAGTGTTACACCAGGTTAAACCGCATGAGTTAGTTTTCTTTGATGGAAAGCAACCAGTATATTTGCAAGTAGACACAAGAACGGAAAGTGAAATTGAATACTTTGAGAATGGGTTCAGAATTGCAAATTGTACCTATACATTGGATAGAATTATGGAGGTGTAACCATGAACGCTGTACAGGAAGAATGGGAGAAAATGAGAATTGCATATCAGATTAGATATGCAAAAATGTATAAAAAGGTAACAGATAATGAATTTAATACTGATAATCACGGAGCATTACTTGAAATGAGCTATGTGTTAATTGAAGTGTTTGGATTAACTGATAAACAGGTGCAGGAAATTGAAAGAAATGATGGATTAACGAATGTAGACTTAGAAGCAGAATAAATTCGCATTTCAAAGGTAGATTGGAGGAAATATATGTTTGAATATAATGGATATCATTTTGAGTCAGTAAGAAAACTAAAAGAATCAGAAAAGAAGGATATATGCACATTCTCTAAGCATATCAGAAGCGATAGAGAATTTGGGATATGTGATTATGATGTTGATTGGAAAAAACATGATTATAGTTGGAAAGATTTTTATTCAGCAAGTAATGACAGTCAATTAGACATATTCTTATGCAAAGAAAATGGAAAATTATATGTTCCTTGTGAACATGAATTATTTCAGTTTGAAGAAAAAGAACATAAGCTACCTACTGCAAAGAAAATAAAGCATTGAAACTAAGATTTACTTGGAAGGAGTGATAAGGATGACAGATAGAGGTGCAATTATGCATTGTCACGATGCAAAGAAAGATGCAAACAGCTTTGATAACTTAATGGATGAATTAAAATCTATTAAAAGAGATAAGGAAATTATTCAAGATATGGAATTATCTGACGAGGCAAAACAGAAATGTTTCGAGGATTTAGATAAACAATTGTTAGATGTAAAAGAAAGAATGCATAATGCAATTGATGAAATGTAATCTAGCAACTAGAAAAGGCAATCCAAAAAGGAATGAAGGTAAATGAAAAATAAACCTTATGCAATAGCAGTACGAATTTATGATGAAAATGGAATTACAAAGGCAGATGTAAAAACTTCCCCTTGTGATGGATCTAAAATGGAAACAATTATCTGGACTAAACCAGGTGAGCGAGAGCGATTTTATTATAATGGGTATACGTTGTATTATGATGAGCGAATCAAAAATACAAAACCTTTTGCAGAAATTAAATAATAGCGCAAAGCAAAGGCAGTTAGGAGAATAAATACCTAGCTGCCTATTTTATTACAAGAAAGAGAGGGTACGATTATGAACGAATATTTAGAACAGGCAAAGAACTTCTTAAATAAGGCAAATGCAAAGTGTGAAATTGTGTATGGTGGTATTTCACGGAATGAGAACTGGAAAGAGAAAGAAAAAAGAAATTGGTATGATGTAACAATCACAACGCCAAGAGGCAAAATGACGTTCACATTCTGGGATAGCATTCACAATACAGAGATTTTCACAATGACATTTGAGGAATATGCAAAAAAGAAACTCAAATATAACAGAGTTGAAGATATGTCATATGGTGAAAAGGTAAAAGCCAAAAATGATTTAGCAAGATTAAAGGCAGATGCTGTACCAAACGAATATGATGTGCTTGCTTGTTTAGAGAAATATGATTCAGGAACTTTTGAAGATTTTTGTTCAGAGCTTGGATATGACGAAGACAGTAGAACGGCAGAGCGAATTTACATTGCACTTATTAAGGAATATAAAGACTTGACAAGAATTTTCACAGAAGAACAGATGAAAGAATTAAGCGAAATTCAGTAGGAGGTATGATTATGAGTTATTTATTCTTATTTAGAGAAAAGGATTCGGATGACAGAGATTGTTGTGCATACATTGATTCAAAGAATCCACGATTTGAATGCAATCATTATTTTGGAAGTGTGAACTTAAACGGAGCTTGTTATAGCGGACATAAATTTCCTGCTTATAAAGATATTGAAACGGTATTAACTAAGGTAGAATACAACGAATTGGTTCAATTCAACAAAGCAATTAATGATTTAGGATATGGAATTACAAAGGGAGATGAACGTTATAACAAAGGAATAGCTTTAGCAAAAGCAGTACAGCACATTTATGATAAGCTCGAATCTGAAGAAGCGAAAGAGTTTCAGCAGAAAATAATTGAAAGTGAAATCGAATATATGAAGGATGAATATTCATTGGATGATGCAGATATTGAGAAGATATTTGATGAATATTATTTGGATTACAGAGATAGGGGAATTATTGGCAGTGTGTTCGAAGACAGTTCAGACTTAGGATACGAGGAAGCATGGAGTCTTGGATACATTAAAAATGGAGATTCTATTGCAGATAAATATTTCGATTATAAAAAGTTTGGAGAGGATTTAGTCAATGAGGACGAAAATTATCTTGAACTTGATGACGGACGAGTTGTAAGTCTGAATTATTAGAAGGGAGTGAAGAATATGACAATTACATATGATTTAGATTTAGACAGCTTCAATGCATGGGGTGGTGCAATAGATACATTTGACAGAATACAGAGAGAAGGCAAATGCGAAGAGTTAGAAAATATTCTGGAAGATTTATATCCTGATGGAATGACAGAAACGCAACTCAATGATTTATTATGGTTCGATTCTGAACAGGTGTATGAATGGCTTGGAATTAGAAGCGAAGAACAGATTAGAAAGGAAATCAAGGAGACAGAAGATGAACTTGCTGATATGCAAAGCGATTTGGAAGATGAGCTTGATGACGAAGATCTGACAACAGAAGAAAGAGCAGAAATTATTGACGGTTATCAGCCAGACATTGATGAAATCAAGGAAAGAATTGCGGACTTGAATGAAGAATTAGAGAATATCTAAGCAAAGGAAATTGTAATTTACTTGGAAGGAGTGTGATTGAAATGGAACTTAGATTAACAAGTGAAAGTATGGAGTTGCTAATTGAATCTATTGTAGACGCAGTTGAAACTACAGAAGATAGAGATATGCAATTTGAAAAGGTGAAAACAATTTTAAATAATTATGGAATTGTAGAACAAAAATAAATATGATACAATCAATGCATAAAGAACGGAGGTTGATATTATGACAAGAGAAAGAGAAATTGAAATTTTAATGTTGGATAAATGCACAAAATCAGAAGCAGAAAAGCACTTAAAGAATGGAAGTATCATATACGAAGGTGATGATTTTGAAAAGTTTTTTGATGATTATATGAAAGAATGGAACATCGAAGAAGAGGACATTGAAGAATATCGCAAAATGGTAACAGATAAAATTCCTGCTCTTGATTGGGGAATTGTAGAAGATAATGGAAAAGTATATTATATTGAATATTGTTTATAGGAGGTAAATAAATGAAGGAATTAAGAAACAAATTTGATAAAGAAGCTGTTTTTACAGATTTAGAAAAGGCAAAAAATTATTATTATCCAGAAGATAATAAGGCTTGTGAAAGAGACGAATATACAGGTAGTAATTATGAAGAATATTGTAAGGACTATGAAGAATACAAAGAAGAAATAATGAAGGCAGAAAACTTAGAAGAATTGGCAGATGTGTTAAATAAATACACAGATGAATTTGATAATGGAACAGAGTATTTTGTAGAAGAAATATAATAGAATTAATGTTAAAAGGCAGATATCAAACGGTATCTGCTATTATGGAACGAGTTTACAAAGGCGAATACGAAGACCTAATAGGTTCAGAAGTAAAAGGGTTTTATCATGGAAGTCCTGATGGAGCAAGTACAAAAAATATTATGGTAAATTAAAGGAGAATACGAAATTTAATGTATAAGTCCTTTTTATGGGACATGTAATATGGTAAAATTATTAATATAAAATAAAGAAATGAAAATAAATGGAGGTATAAAAAATGGAATTAGTAATATCAATAATAATGATCGCAGGTTGGATTTTATGGAAAAATTATGTATTGGATAATTATCCAACACACAATACTTCAACAAAAGATATGTTGAACGATGCAGCTATGGGAGCTTCACCTAGAAAAATCAGAAAAAATCTAGTTAGTGGAAAATATGATTTAGATAAAGATAAGGAAGAAAAATAGTTTTATAAAATTGAAATCAACCTTATCAGATTGTAGGATTACTGGAAATTAAAGAGGAAGCAGTAATGCTTCCTTTTGTACATGAAATAATAGTTTCATGTGCAATGTTATAACAATGTATTGACAGTAATGCAAATGGAGAATATAATAATATTAAAGAAAGGAGTGATATATATGGCAAATACAAATGTAACAATGAGAATTGATGAAACACTGAAAGCACAATTACAGGAGCTTATGTCTAATCTTGGAATGGATATGACTACTTTCTTTATAATGGCTGCTAAACAAGCAGTAAGAGAACAGGCTTTACCATTTCATCCTGATATGAATACGGGAATATATGGCTTGAAATCATATCAGTTAGCAATGAAAAATACAAATTACAATAAAGAAGGAAAAGCGACAATATCTTCTGTTGACGATTGGGCAACTGAATCAGAATGGGATGATATGTTTAAGCAAATGAAAAAAGAAAGAGGTATTGAATAATGAACAAAGGAGAAGTATGGTTTGTTGAATTTCCATTAGAAGAAGATCCAAGTAGAATACTGAATAGACCTGTTGTGGTACTTGATGAAAATTTACTTGGTGTATTATCTGTCAAGATAACAAAGCATAAGGTAAGAAAAGAAGATCCTTATGATACTCCTATTATCTATTGGGAAGAAGCGAGTTTGAGATTGGCTTCAACTGCGAGAGTATCAAAAGTAACGTTACTTACAAAAGATAGCTTTATATTCAAAATCGGTGATTTGCACAAAGATGATTTGAATAGAATTGAAAATATGTATAGAAAATTTTTAGAAGATAATGGTGCTGTATAAATTACAGCACCATTACTTATCAAAACAGAGAATATTAAAGTGACAAGAAACCAAGTTTTCTTGTGGAATGGAAAGGAGCGAATAATATGAATGACGTATTGGAACAGCGATTAACTGAAAAGAAGCGAGATTTGGAAAATCAACAAGAATATTTCAGAATTGATATAAAGAATATTGAACAGTCAAATTATGAAGACAATGCTATCAATGCGTTGTTGTATATGAAAAAACTGAAAACAGAAATTGCAGAGCTAGAATTATTGTTACAATTTGACAGCGTTTGTAAGGACAAAAATTATGTTTTAAGCAAAGATGAATCTGATACATTTAACGCATATCTTGAAGGGGATGTGAAAATAGCATTTGGAAATACCGACTGGAATCATATTTATAGAAAAATTGTCGGAAATAATTCAAGTGAATTTGCAGAAAAATGTATGGAAAAATGGACTTGAAATCTAAGTTTACTATGGAAGGAGAATGGAATATATGGAAAATGAATATAAAGTAGAAGAGACAAAATTTGGAACAAAAACAAGTCATCCTAGTTATGGTACTTTGTTATTTAACAGAGCTTATGGAGGAAAGACACCATTATTCGGAAGCAGCATTGAACATAGTAATGTAATTACAATGGAACTTAGACATGCTGATATCACAAGAGGATTAAATCGTGACGATATTTTTGGTAACAAGCCTATTGTAAAAGTTGAAATGAGTTATTCACAGTTTGCTGAGGCAATTACTTCTTTTGGACAGGGTACAGGAATTCCTGTAACAATTCGTTATACTGAAAAGGATGGTAGAATACCATCATATGATTTTGTTAGCAAAAGAGAACAGTTCACAAGAGAATTTAAAGAGCAGACTAATAAGGCAATGGAAAAGTCAAAGGAGTTGATAAATGATGTCGTTGAACTGTTTTCTTCAAAAAAGACACTTACAAAAGCAGATAAAGAAAATATTTTAAAGAAACTTGATATGTTAAATTCTGATATTGGAAGCAATATTGGATTCATTGCAGACCAGTTCAATGAACAGATGGACAAAACTGTTATGGAAGCGAAAGGTGAAATTGAGTCATTCTGCCAGAACAAAATAAATGCTATTGCAAGTGCTGCGTTGGTAGAGCATAGAGATGAAATTTTAAAATTGGAAAATCCAGTTGATATTGAATCAGAATAAGGCAAAGAAATTTAACTTTCCTTTGATGATTGGAGGTAGAAAAATGGAAAATAAAAATTTAGATAGTTATGGATATTTATTAAATTGCCCAGATGAAATGCTTGGCAATGTGAATAAAACGATGAACGATAAACGAGCCATTATAAATTGGAATAATTTTAATGTAGGTGATGCTTTTTACACAGAAAATATTTATAGATGTGTAATGGTAGATCATGAAATGAAAAGAATTATGTTTGTAACTGAAGAGGAATATAAAAATGAGTTTGAATTAAAATATAATAACAATAAATATAAAAAGCCAGATATGAGAGAAAAGATAAAAGAATATATCGGTGAGCTTGATATAGAAATTGACAGACTAGAACGAAATTTAGAAAAACAAATGATTTTTAATGTAGACGCAAACAAAGTTGCTATGACGGAATTAAGAATGAAAACATTAATTGAGGTAGAAAATGATTTAAATGGAAGATTAGAAGAGGTGATATAGATGAGAATAAGACATGCTATTGAAAAAGAAATAGAAGTTCCAGATAATTTAACAGCTATGGATATTGATGATATTATTTCACAGAAATGTAAAGAAGAGAATGGTTTTGATTATCAATGGATATATACAAGTGAAATTAATGAACAGCATTTAACAGGATTATTTGATGAATTGAGGTGATGATAATGGAAATATTAACAAACTTTAACACAAAAGAGAATACAAAAATAAATCTCAATGATATAAAACAAAGAGATCCTAGTCAAAGCAGATTAAGTGATGAAGAAATCGGGAAATTGATAGAAAGGTATAATAGTGGCAGATGTATTAAAGACAAGAATTGACGATTTCATTATATGAAAAGGAGAAAATATGAAAAGAAAAATAGAACAATTTATTTATCCAGGAAAAATAAAAATCATTTGTTTGCCTAAAAGACAATTATCTTCCGAAAGTGAATATCCTGAATTAGTGGGGTTAGAAGGGAAAATTGCAGCTATATCAGGAAATAGTGTTGGAATTATTGTTGATGGAAAATACAATAAACATAGTCAATTTGGTTGGTATTGGTTCGATTCAGAATGTATAGAAAAGGTGAAAGCAAATGAGAATAATTAAATGCAATGTTGATGATATGAGATATATTAAAGAGTACATAAAGAAGCAAAAAATAAGAATGTCTCGCAGAAATGACTTTGTTAAGTGAAATAGTTGCTTTGCAATAACGTCAATTAAAATAAACAAAACAGTAATTTTGTATACAGTAATAAACATTAAAGAAGTGAAGATTGTTTCACTTCTTTTTTTTATAGAAAGTGAGGTGGTAAAATTTGAGTAGATACAAAAACGGAAATCCAAAAAGACAATCAAGATTTATATGTTTACGATGTCTTCAAGAAAATAGATTAGCACAAGGAATACAAAGGAAATCCCAACGTGAAAAATTTCATATCAAAGATTTGTATTGTCTTTCGTGTAGAAAGATATGTAAATGTGTAGAAGTTAGATATTGTGATTATTTTGACGAAGTAATGGATAAAGCAAAAGAGTTGAGTAAAATATATTATTCAAGAGAGAATATAAACAAAGAGAACAACAGAAAGGTAGGTTGATGAATATGTTAGCAGCAACAATAGAAGGTTCAAAAGCAAAAATTATTCAGTTTCCAAATAACAAATTAAAAGAAGAAACAAGAGTTGGAAAATCTACAAAAATGTGGTGCTTAAAAAATCGAGAAGAAATAATGAAGGTTTATATCACATTTAAAAATAAAATAGATAATGCAACTTCTATTAAAAAAGAAACTATAGCAAGAAGAAATTTAACAATGTTTGTTTGTGCTATTAATATTGGATTACGAGGTGGAGATTTTTGTAATTTAAAATGGTCTGATATATATGATAATGAGTGGAATTTAAAGGACAAGGCTGAATATGTACCAGAAAAAACAAAAAGATGTCATAAGCATATTGATTTGTATTGGAATAATGATTTTGTTCAGGTAATCAGCGAATGGTTAAATTGGTGCAATATTTATGTTGAAAAACAAGAACTTAACAATTATATATTTACAAGCCAAAAAGGTTCAAAAATAGGCGAAAAAAGCTGGTATGAGATAATGGAAAAAACCAGAAAAGAAGCTGGTATATCACAAAAAATTGGAACACATGGATTAAGAAAAACTATGGCTAATCAATACATTAAATATTCTGATGATAAAGCACAGGCTCTTATGGAAGTTTCAACAATGTTTGGGCATTCAGATTTAAGAATAACTGAAAGATATGCTTGTTTGGAAGACGAAAATATTAGAGCAAATAAACAAAGAACTTCATTTATTTATGGATAAAAATAAAAGACGATACTGAATAAGTACCGTCTTTTTTACTTGTGTGTTAATAGGTGTTCCATTTGGGGATCATCAGATTCAAGAATATCAATGGGACTACAATTTAACTCTTTGCAAATTGATTCCAAGATTTCTAATTTAATAGAAGTAGATTTTCCTTTGTAAATATTATCAATAGTGGGATATGTTACACCAATGCGTTTTGCAAGTTCATATCTTGACATATTATTTTCTTCAATTTTTTTCTTTATATTTAATTTCATAGTATATACCAACCTTTCCATATATAAAGATTAACATATATAGCAAGAAAAATAAATATAAAAAATATTATATATATGCTTGACAATATATAAAGGCAAGTATATAATACATAATATCAGAGATAATCCATTACATACAAAAGAAGAGAGGAGGGTACATATGGATTTACAATTGCAAAGATATGACATTATAAAGGCAGAAATAAAATATAAAGGAATGGGTTCTGTCCAGACAAATGAGCGTCCATATGTGATAATATCAAATCCAATTGGAACTAAGCACGCAACTATTATTACAGTTATGGCTTTAACAAGTAAAATAAAAAAACTTAATATGCCAGTTCATAGTTGTATTCATGCCGACAATGATAATGGATTAACAGAATATTCCATGGCTTTAGGAGAACAGTTATTTACCATATCTAAAGAAGAAGTAAAAGAAAAACTTGGTACAGTAACAAGCAAAGAAGAGAAGAAACTTATAGATAAAGCTTGTTTCAATGGATTATTTTATGGAACAGAATATAGATTAGAGGAGGTAAATGCATAATGTACGTTAGCAAAGAAGAAGCGAAACAGATGATTGATTCAGCTCAGGGAAAGATTTGGATTGATTCCTTTAATGGAATTACGTTCATTCATACAAAACCAAGACCGATTAATGCTAATGAAGGAAAAATGATGATTAATAAAGCTGCCACAGTAGATTATTTTGATAATGATTTTTTTGGTCATCTATGTTTAGAAGGTGTGCAAGCGGAGATTGTACACAACATAAATTTTCCACTTATTTTTCGGGAATAGTATCCTATTTATGGGACTGCTGATGTGTTATAATATGAAACATAAACAAAAAAACAAACAAATGTTCGAAAAAGCATTGACAAAAACGAACAGCGGTTTTAATATTATTAATGTAATCAAACACAAAAAATAGAGCCAAGCTGGAATGTGCTGCAACACAAAAACCAGATGGCTCTAAAGAATAACTATAGAGATTAGATTTGCATTAAAAATACATATCCTCTCTTGACTTAAATATACAATTTAGAATTCTAAAAGTCAAGAAAACTAATTACCTTTTTTGGTAATTTTTTCCAATTATTAGTCATTCGACTAAGTTATTCAGCAAATTAATCTCAAAGTTAAAAATTAAATACGGAAGGATGTGATAGTTTGTTTATTTTAACAGACGGAAAATCTTATGTAATGGAAAATCCAATGAAAATTGGAGAGTATATTTCCAGTACATCTATTAATCATGCAAAAAAATTTACTTATAAGCAGGCAAGAAGCTTAATCCAAAGAAAAGGTAAAAAATATTCGTGGATTAAAAAATATTATCTTGTAGACGATGAGACAGGTGAGAAGTCTGATAAATCTTTATATTACAAGGGAAATAAAGATGTATATACTGATACAAATATTCCTATTGACGATAAAATATTGGATCAAATACTAAATGAAACTGATTCGATATTGGGATTAGCGGGTTGGAACATTCAACAATTAAGTACATATAAAAATCAGTTAAGCATCATGTTATCTGAGTGTGATAGTGGTGAAAGTGATGTTAAACATGCATTGGAAAGATACAAAGAGATACATAATGGCAAAAAACCACAGGCACACAAAGTAGCAAAATTAGGATACTTATTGGATGATTTGCGAGATAGGCATAAAAGAATCAAGCAATGTATTCGATACATAGAAGTTATGCAAGATGCAATTAATAATTCTTATACTGTTGAAAAATTAAAATTGGAACTAAGTAAAGTAAAAAGTAGAGAATATAACGGTAGAACAAAATATTGGCAAATTGCACAAGAAATATTAGAAGATTGATTGGAGTGATGAAATGAATTGGAAACAAATTACTAAATTAGAGTTTACAGAAGAAGAAATGGAGATAATTAATTTCTATTGTAATGATGAAATGTACAGATTAAAGAAAATTTGTAATCCTCTTTTAAAAATAAACAAGGTAAAAAATATGAATTATGACGATCTGTATAGTGATGCTCTAAAAGTTTTGATTGAAAGTGTAAAAGATTATGATGGTAAGAAAGCAAAATTTGAAACATATTTAGCAGGAAACATTAAACGTTCTTTATTTGATTACATGCGAGATAGTCTTCGATGGAAAAGATGTAATCTGCAAATGGACAAAAATGGAGGTAAAAAACTCGATGAAAATGGATTACCAATTCCGATATATAATTTGTCGTTTGATTGCCCAAATGAAGATGGTGACTCTTTAAAGGATATAATTCCTGATACAGAAGATTATTTAGGAGATGAAGCAGAGTTTTCACCGAAAATGGAAAAATATTTACATAGTTTATCTGATGACCAATTAGAAGTTGCATATCTAATTATGGAAGGACAATCACAAGAGAATATAAAAGAGATATTAAATTTAACACAATCAGAATTTAATAATTGTATGAATGGAATTAAAGCATACGAAAACATATCAATATTATTTTAGAAAGGTAGGATTTTTTATAATGGTAGGAAGAGATAAAACAAAGAAAGATACTTATATGTTAGAGACATTAATTAAAATGTTTAGAAGAAAACAGATTAATCAGAATCATCCATTGCAAAGGAAGGCTGACCAATGGGGTTCAGAAGCAAAAAGTGGTCTGGTTGGAACAGTAATTAAGGAAGAAGATATGGATAGTATTAAAATATGTGAACAAATTTTAAGTCCAACAAAATTTGTTTTATGGTTAATTGACGGTTTGCAGAGACTAACAGTGCTTGAGGAGTATCGAAATAATGTCTTTAAGATTGGAAAAACATTAGAAATGCCATTTGTATATTATCAGAAAGAAAATGAAGATGGTGAAATGGAAGTAATAGAATATGATCTAAGAGGAAAATTCTTTTCAGATTTACCAGAAGAACTCCAAGATATTTTTGATTCCTACAATATTGACGTGGTTAAACATTTAGATTGTACAGATGAAGAAGTTGCTTATCATATTGGTCGTTATAATAGACAGACAAGTATGAATACAAATCAGAAAAACATTCTTCCTATGTATAAAGTAGCTGCTTTCGTTAAAGAAATTTCAAATGGACATGTATTCTTTAAAAATTGTGGTGAATATACACAACCTGAAAAGAAAAAAGGTGTGATTGATAGAGTGGTGTGCGAATCAATTATGACAATGTTTCATTTAGATGAATGGAAAAAAGGTAAAACAATGAGCAAATATCTAAATGAAAATGCAACTAAAGAAGAATTTAATATTTTTGAAAAAGAATTAGATAGATTAAGTAAATTTGTTGATAAGAAAACAACAGGACAACTTTTTAATAGCAAGAATAGTTTTATCTGGTTTGCTGTTTTTCATAGATTTACAAAACTTGGACTAGATGATTTAAAATTTAAAGATTTTTTAATTGAGTTCCAAAATAATTTACATAATAAAACATTTGAAGAATATGAAAATGAATCATTTGATACATATGATAATAATAGAAGTACAAAAGATAAAAAAGTAGTATTTACAAAAATTGATATGTTGGAAAAACTCATGAAAGACTTTTTACATATTGAAGACGAAGAACTTATCGAGGGCGAAATAGAAAATGTTAGAGAAGAAATGAAGAATAATGAAGTAGAACAGGATGATGACGTTTTAACGTTCTGTAAAGAAACTGTTTCAGGTGAAATTGATAAGGAAGATGTGGAATTATATTCAGATATGATTGATGATTGCGTGAAGATTGATAGTCCTATTTATCAGATGTGCAAAAATGCATTAATTGGTTTAATGGGTTTTGCCATCAGAGAAGATAAAGATGAAGAATTTGAGGATTGGATTAAGGATTACCAGAATGGAAAATCAAATTTCAGTCCTAGTCAGAAGATTAATTTTGCCTATATGAAGAATGATTTTAATAACTATCTATTGCAGAGAGGAGCTGCTTGTTAATGAATTATAATGAAATAATTAATGAACTTGGATATATAATAACAGAATTAGATTCAAGGAATAGTTGTTGTAATTGTGTAATTCCACATTTGTTAAGCAAGGGTTGGGATGAATTATGCAAAGAAGGTTGCGAATTATTCGAAAAATTGCAAATGAAAGAAGAGGATTAAATATGGAAGATAAGAATTTTGAAAAATTAATAGAATCACTTAACAATGTTGTAAAAATAATAGACAAGATTAAAACAGAACAATTAGCAAGAATTAATAGACCGGAAGTATTGTATGCGATAGAGAATATAAATACAGGTGAAATAACGTTCAATGCTCGTGGTGGTGCGTATCAAGATAAAGAAGCTGCCTATAAGAAAATGTGTCGTATGGGACAGAATGACCACAGAATTGTGAAATATAGACTAGAGAAATAAGGAGAATATATATGTTAAATATTGAGAAGTACAAGAATGAATTAATCAAGCTGTGTGTGGTAAATCCTTCTGTATTAGCAAAAGTTAAAGTTAGAGGCAAAAACGAGTTGGCACATTGTGCATGGACTGATTGTATGGACTGTGTGTATTACAAGAATGGTGAATGTAATAGCAAAGCAAAAGAATGGTTATTCTCAGAATATAAAGAACCAGAAGTTGATTGGAGCAAGGTTAAGGTTGATACACCAATATTAGTTACAGACATCTTAAAATCAGAATGGATTAAAAGGTATTTTGCTAAATATGAAAATGGAAGGGTGTATGTTTGGAAAGAGGGAAAAACATCTTGGAGTGCTGTAAACGAACATGACGTGAATTTTTGGAAATATGCAAAACTAGCAGAAAGAGAGGAGTAAATGAAAATATATGTAGACGAGCTTCCTTATTATGGAGAGTATTGTCCTTTTAAAGATATCTGTTGGCAAAGTGAAACTGATGATTGTCCTAGACATTGGGATAAATATAAAGTTTGTAGCAATAAAAATCCACACGAATGTTTAATGTTGATTGAAAAATATAATAAAGAAAATATCGAAGCATTGGATAATAATGGTGTAGTAAATTGTTGCAAAAATTGTATTAATGCTAATGGATATTCAGGGTATGATGATTTCTTCTGTGTAGCGTGTGACCATTTTGTTCGTGCAGAAGTATATGATTGTGAAAATTTTAAGAGTTGAAGTGAAACAGAATGAGATTAATAGATGCAGAGGCGAAATGCTGAAAGTGAGGTGTTAAAATGACATTAGATGAATGTTTGAAGGCTTTAGATTATGAATTAAGTAGAGACTTAGGGGATAGTGAGAGAATACCTATATTACAAACAAGACTGTGGTTGACAGAGTTGAAGATGTATAAAACAAATGAGTTTCCAAACACACCAAGTTTAAATAAGATGATTTCAAATTTAGGTGAAGCAGTAGATGAATCAAGTAATCAGTTATGTAAGTGGCTGAAAGAATTGAAAAATTATAGAGTAAGTTGTAGGTGATTTAATGAAAGGAGAACTAAGGAATGAAAGAGCAGAAAGTGATAACACAGGAAGAAGCAATAGAATTTCTTAAAAAATATACAGATGATGAAGTGTATACACACAAATGCATAACATCCCATAACATGGCAATATCGGCACTTGAAAAGCAGATGACAATGAAGCCAGTATTTGTACATCCATTACAATTTGATAATTGGATTCCGTGCAGTGAAAGACTGCCGGAAGAAGAAAAAGATTATTTATGTTGCTATGAATATACAGAGATAGGGGGTACGCATGAGGGTGAAAAGTTCAAAGATTATGGAGTGTTTTATCACGATGGATATAAATGGATTAAATATTGGGAGACAATAAATAAAAAAAATATACAGGTTGTGGCTTGGCAACCACTACCAGAACCATACAGAGAGGAGCAGGAAGATGAATAAAGAAATAAAGGAAGAAGTTAGCGTTGTTTTAGACCTGTTAAAGAAGTCGCTTATTAAGAACAATATGTCAATTGGGTTTGATAAAGAAACAAATTCATTGTTATTTTTCGATACAAAGCAGTATGTAGAAAATAAGAAGTTTGATGGTTTTAAAATTAAATTGGAAGAATTAGTGAGGTAGATTATGCGATTAATAGATACAGATGAAACAATAAAACAATATACACAAATATTCGTGGAAAAATATGGGATTGAATGTGGAGAAATGTTTCAGGGTGTGCTTAAACAAATGCCTACAGCCTATGACGTGGATAAGGTGGTGGAAGAGCTAGGAAGGCTGAAAGAAACTGAGCAGAATAGGGAAGATGAATGTGATGAAGAAGGTTATGGTGATGCGGAACAAATCTATTCAGACGGCGAAAGTCGAGGAAAATTCAAAGCATACATAAAAGCAATTAAAGTAGTAAAGGGTGGTGGAATAAATAATAATGTTAGTAAGAAAATGTAATAGATGTAATAAAACCATAAATCCAAGAGACAATTATGTGAGTATAGAAGCTATTGTTCATGGTCAAGACATAACTATGCCACCTACAATTGATTTATGTAAAGAATGTTCAAGATTTTTCGAAGGGTTTGTAGGTGGGACGATTGAAGTGCCATTCAAATAATTAAAGAGAATAATAAAGTATACAACAGAAATTGGAAAGCGTCTAAAACTTATCATACATATGTCTATTCTGACAAAATACCCCTAATTTCTAAATAAAATCTAATTGCGAGTACGATTTCTGTTTAATATATAAAGCTCTATTGCCAAATGGTAAGGCATAGCACTTTGACTGCTAGATTTATCGGTTCGAATCCGATTAGGGCTGTTAATTCATATGTAGTGTAATGGCAACACATCTTAATAACCTTTCATTGTTTGTATGTTTCATATTTATTACCCCTTTTTACGTTAAGAAAATACAGGTTCGATTCCTGTCATATGAATTAAAAAATAAATAAGAAAGGAAGAAATTATAAAAAATGAATAAACAAGAATATGCGGTTACATATTGTGGCAGTCATGAATGTGACGAGTGTTACATCTATAAAAATAAATTAGATAAAAGAACTAATACACAATTAAATTCTAAATATTGTTTCGAAAATATTTATGACTATTTAGAGAAAAATAAATTAGATAAATTGCCAGAATAAAATGTGGTTTTCTTTTGGAGGATAAAGATTAATGATTGATACAGTTCAAGATCTAATTGACGAATTAGGAAAATTTCCAAAAGATATGGAAGTTAGAGATTATGATTTTGAGAGAATTGATAAAGTCGAAATAAAAACATGGACACATAATAATTATCCATATGATAAACCAGATAAAGATTATGTGTGTTTGCTTTAAAAACAATAAAAGTTTTGTTTCAAGTGGAGGTAAATATGATAGATAGTAATGAGGCTATAATGTATGAAAATGGTAGAGATTATGGATACGAAGAAGGATTTGATGATTGTAGATCAGAACTCATGGAAGTAATTGAGTCATTGGCATACGAAGTAGCGAAACACAAATATCCTGGACAATATGATTATTCTAAGGAACAGATTAAAAGTATTATGTTGTGTGCAGGATTGAACAAGAAATTTTTAGGAGAATAATAGATAAGAAATTTCTCTTTCAAGTGGAGGTGAATGAATGTATAAAGAATTAAAACAAAACGAGAGCTTTAATGATACATATTCATCATGGATCATTGCTTATTGTTTAGATACTAATTCGTTTTTTGTGACAAATCAGAGACATTTCTTTTGGGAATATGGTACAGAATTTTTAAGAGAAAGAGATGCCATTGATTATTTCAGAAGTCATATAGGTGAATTTGCACGAATTAGAAAAGATATTCTTGCGAATTCAGGAGGCTGGAAGTCAAATAGTGATATTTTTTTAGAAAATACACAAGAACGATTTCCAATATAACAGGAAGAAATTTTCATTTCATAAGATAATAAATTAGGAAGGAGTGAGCGATATATTTAATACGTTGACATATGATGCAGAATTTATTGGTATGATAACCAAGGCAGATGAATATAATCGTCAGGTTGGAGAAATGTATTATAGATGTAAAATAAATAATAATGGTGAAAAAACTAACGCTATTATTAAAATACCAAAAGTAATGATTGGAAATGTGGAGATAGTAAATGGATGCGCAGATATAAGTTTTCCTTACTGCTCAACAACTTATGAATCTTATTTGAAGTTAAAAATAGAACCAGAAAATAACACTATTTTTGAAATTATTATGGAGGATAAAAATATGCCATTTGGAAATTTAGTTTTAGATGAAATCAAGGAAATTAAGTTTATTAATCAGTTACCAAAATTTGATAAGAATGAAATTAAGGATGTTAAATATCATAATCCAGCAACTATTGTATTTTGGAAAGATGGAACAAAGACAGTAGTTAAATGTCAGAAAGGCGATACATATAATCCTGAACTTGGACTTGCTATGTGTATTATTAAGAAGATGTGTGACAACAAAGGTAATTATAATGATGTATTCAATAAATGGTTGCCTAAGTAATTTAACTTGAATTTCACGATTCATTGGAAAATTTGAGGAGGTAAAAATGTCAAACTTATATGTATACCTAATGTGTTCTCGTAACAAAGACAATAAGGACATCCCAAATTTTGAGGAACGATCTAAAACGATTCTTGAATATAAAAAAAACGAAGATAAAGTGATTGAAGCTTTTAAAAGTTTTGCAGCTAAAGGAGTTCCTGGTGAGCAGACGAGATTATATAGGAGTCAATTCTAGGAATGAAGAAAAAATAAGAGAAGAATTTATTATCCGCCTACTAAGAGACAAGCCAAGTATGACACAGTTAAATCGCACATTGGCATCTGTTGAACAGCAGATTCAGAATCGTGACGAGAGCAAGTGGCTGTTTGATTTTGATGTGGATGATGATAAATTGGCTGCAAAATTCGTTCCAGTTGCAAATATATCTTTTGACAAAGAAGATATGCAGAAGATGATTCAAGAAGAATTAAAGAAGTTTCAAGTAGAGAATAATCTAATATAGAAGTAATTCTATTCAAAGGCTGATCAGCCAAATTTCCCAAAAAAGTAACAAGAAATATTTTTTTCATCCGATTAGGCAGACGTGTCTATTTTCGAGTGATTTTTACAACAAAATAATATTAAAACGAAAGGATTTAACAGTAAATTCTAGGATAAATGATTGCGCAATCTCTGTAGATTAAAGGATTTTGACAGAGAATAAAGAAAAAAATAATTATTATGAGCTTAATGTATTGAGTTTATGTGATGGTATGTCATGTGGACACATTGCCTTAGATAAAGCAGGATTTAAGGTTGGTAAATACTTTGCATCAGAAATTAAGGATGTGGCGATTAAGGTAACAAAAGACAACTATCCTGACACAATTCACATTGGAGATGTGAACAAGATTACATATAAAGATGGTGTATTACATACAGAAGTTGGAGATTTTGAAACAGATATTGACATTGTAATGTTTGGTAGTCCATGTCAGACGTTTTCGGTTGCTTGTAAAACTGATAAGAGAATAGGTCTTGATGATGATGAAAAATCAGGATTGTTTAAACAATGCTATAGAATTTTAAAAGAAATAAATCCGAAATATTTCTTTATGGAGAATGTTGCTTCTATGAAAAATGATGATAGAGACTTTATCAGTGAATTAATGGGTGTGACACCACATAAAGTTGATGCGAAACTTGTATCACCTGAATTAAGAAAGAGGTATTATTGGACAAACATTGAAGTAAATAATGAAATAGAAGATAAACATATTTTATTACAGGATATTTTATCAGATGGATATTCAGATAGAGATAAAGCAAGAAATTTATTAGTAAGTGATAGTAGACCATTAACTACACCTGTGAAAATGTTTCATAGATATTATTCAACAGGATTTACTACTCTTATTTTTAAAGATGAACAACATTATAAGAACTGTGTTGATGAATATGAAAGATTGTCAGGTGGAAAAAGAAAAATCAAGGCAAAGGATTTAGATGGATATACAGGTAATGTATTTGATGGTGTTAGATATATGAATCAAGATGAATTAGAAAAATGTCAATGTGTGCCATCTGGATATACAAAATGTCTAACAAGAAATGAAGCAGCAGATGTTCTTGGAGATGGTTGGAATATTGATGTTATTACATATTTCTTTAAAGGAATGAAGTTCTAGTAGAGAATAACATAAAATAAAGACCGATTGAAAGCGGAATTTCATGGGGTGAAAAAATATGGAAAAAGTGATAAATGACTATGAAATCAAGGAAATTGCCTTAAATCCAGCATATATGACAAATGATAACCTTGAAAGCCTTAAAAATCAAGGGTTCCGTGTACGTTGGATGAGAGAGGACGAAGAAAACGATAAAAATATATTTACGATAACAGTCGATGAAAACCAATGAAACATAGATTTCTTTTGGAGAATAAAATAGTAGGAGGTGACACAATGAGCGAGATATACGATTATAACGAATATCAAGATCAGCGAGTAAAGGTTACATATACAAACAAAAGACAATATAAAAAAGAAGATATTGTTGGTCGATATGGACAAGTTGTAAAAACTACAGGAGACTCAATAGGTGTTCAGATTGACGGAATGTATAATGCAGCAAGTTCCAATGGATTATATTGGTTCAGTAGAAGTGAATTGAATATTATTAGAGATGAAAGTGAGGATAATAAAATGACAGGTTTTGAGCAGGTAGCAATTGTTAATTTTGTAGAGGATTATAATAAAAAGGATTATGGTTTTGCTTTATATGAAGATGAATGGAATCTTATTGTAGAGAAAGATCCATCAAAGCATCCAGTGTATGTTGTAGTAAATGCAAGAGGAAAAGATAATAGAGTTCTTGGTATTGTAAAAGAATTAATGACAGTTGAAGAATATGGTAAGAATGTAACAGCTCAGGTTGTTGGTGTTGTTAATATGGACGGATATAACGCAAGAATTGATGAAGAAAATCGTTTAAAGAAAATTGCAAAGCAGAAAGCATCTATCGAGAAGGAATTAAAGTCAGAAATTGATAAGATGAATAACATTGTCTTATATGAAAAGATGGCAAAGGAGCATCCTGAAAATCCAAGACTTGCAGAACTTGTTAATGCATTGAAAGAGTTGGGAGAATAAATTATATGAAGAAGAAAATTTTAGCGGTTGTATTAGGATTAACATTGTGTTTTGGAGTGACTGGATGTACAAAGGGTGATATTGAGCCTGAAAGTAGTTACTTTGCAAATAAATATATAGATTTGGTGACAATTTATAAAGATGATGGCTGTAATACCGAAGTTCTCTATGATAAAAATACAAAAGTAATGTATTTTGTAAGATGGGGTAATTATCAATTTGGGATCACACCTATCTACAATTCAGACGGAACAGTTAAATTGTATGGAGGAGAATAATATGATAGACAACGAATTACGTCAGCAATATAGACAAGCTGTTGATGATTTAAAAATAGCATTTAAGGAGACTTATTTATACAGATTTTGCGAAGAAGTTGTGAAGAGATTAAGTAAGATTTTGAGGTAAAAGTAAACCGAAGTTTCCTATGGATGATAAGAAAGAGAGGTTAAATATGGATATTTATTTAACAGTATTAATTGGATTGTTAGGAATTTGCGTGGGAGCAATTATTGGATTTGGAATTGATTTTAAAATTAATCATACTTACATACTTGAAATGAACAATATTACTAAAGAATATTTAGATAAGGTAATTGATTTAGAAAAAGAATATTTCAATACAATTACGAAAGATTTAGCAAAAGCGATAGATGACATTAATAAAGTATATGAGAAGCCAATTTGGAGAAAAACAGAGGAAGAATTACCACCATGTTCAGGATTATATTATGGCAAAATTAAAGGTAATCCACATGGAGAAAATGCTATGTGGAAAGTAGTATATAACGACAATGAATGGAGCTTATCTGGCTATCCTGATAATAAAGTAGAAATTAGTGAATGGACAGAAATCTATTAAGAGAATAATGCATTGAAAGGAGCATGAGATTTGCTGCAGCATTAAATCTGGATTTGCTCTGAGTAAGAAATGTTAGAGATTAACAAAATATACAACGAAGATTGCCTTGAAGGTATGAAAAAGATTGATGATAAATCAGTTGATTTTATTTTCACAGATCTGCCGTTTTCAACAACCCAGAATTCATGGGATGTACTAATTCCGTTTGAGCCATTATGGGAACAATACGAGAGAATTATTAAAGATAATGGTTGTATTGCATTATGGGCACAGTCACCATTTGATAAGAGACTCGCTTGTAGTAATGAAAAGCTATATCGTTATGAATGGGTTATTGAAAAGACCAAAGCAACTGGTCATCTAAACGCAAAGAAAATGCCGATGAAGGCTCATGAAAATGTCTTGATTTTCTATAAGAAACTCCCTACTTACAATCCACAAATGACAGAAGGACATACACCTGTCCATTCTTATACAAAACATACAACAGATGGTAATTGTTATGGTGCTACAAAGACTGGCATTTCAGGTGGTGGTAGTACACAAAGATATCCAAGAGATGTTCTGCAGTTTAAGTGGGATACTCAGAAAAGTAGCTTGCATCAGTGTCAAAAACCTGTTGAAGCATGTGAATATTTTATCAAGACATACACAAATCCAGGTGATTTAGTTCTTGATTCGTGTGCAGGAAGTTGTACAACGGCAGTCGCAGCTTTAAATACAGGTAGAAATTACATATGTTTTGAGAAAGATAAGGATATTTTTGAGGTTGGAAGTAAGAGAGTGAGAGAATACATAAATGAGTAAATGCGGTAACAATGACTGCCAATGGCACAAATATTGCGAAGGCGGTCTAATGTGGTATGACGAAGATATAACAGAATGTCGTAATTGGATTAAGCCTAAACCGACTAAGATGAAAAGTATTAAAGTAGCTGAATCAGATTATGATAAGGCAGTTAAGGTATTAAAAAGAAATAAGATAGAGTTCAAATGATACATTGAAAGAAATCTTTCTTTTGAAGATTTAAGAGGTAAAAGTAATGACACGAAATATTGAAGAAGAAACTAAGAACAGACGAGAAGAAATGATTGAGAGAATTAAGGCATGTGGACAGTATATCGTTGACAATGCAGATTCTATTCTTGGTACAGAAAAATATATCACAGATTTATATGTAACCTGTAATTTCTATGATAGGAGTGAAATTCCATACGTGAGTATTACAAAGAAGGTTGCTCCTGATAGTTATGTAGAGAATAAATAGGAGATATAAATGACAGAAAAATTTTCAATAGTAAAACAGCTTAATATGATGAAATTAAATGAGAAACTTTCAGAGTTTTTTAATGTAAATGGGTATATTCCAAAGATTTTTGCAAGCAACGAAACACTGGAAGCATTGAAGAAACCATACGAACAAGAAATGAAACGCATCGAGTTTGTTGATGGTGGAGTTCTCACCAAAGCCGAAGGTCTAATTGGAGAATATCAGGGTTATAAAATGTTTGAGGATGACACATTAGAATTTGGTGAGATTGAATTGAGATAAGAGAATAATTTGGTGAGGAGGCGAATAAATGGCTGATAAATTAATCAATAAACAGTTGGTAGACATTGACGAATTATTACAATTTTTATCAGATAACGGATTCGATATTGATGATGGAGTTTGGAATAAATACGAAATGTCTTTAAGAGAGGTATTTGACGAGTACAGGAAGAATACTATTCCAGATGTAGAAATTGGACAGACTGTATGGGTTATTAGTAAGGATTATCATGATATATATTCAATTAAAGAATGTCATGTACATAAGAAACAGATTAGAGCAAGGTATACGTTTTCTGTGAGAGGTAGACATTATTATTGTGGAACTTTTACGAAAAACAGTATTGGCAAAACTGTATTCTTTTCAAAAGAAGCTGCCATTGAGTCACTGAATGACAAAGAATATAAGTTGGAAGAGTGGGTGTAAATATGAGTTTTAATGTAGATTTTAGTTCGATTAGGACTGTCAGAATACATAAACAACAATTTGATGCAATAGACAACAAAGCAAATGTTGTAATGTTGACTTGTATTGAAGATGGTAGAGTTATTCCCTTTAACAGAGCAGATAACGAAAAGGATAAAATTGAGCGTCTTGAGAGGAATCGAAAGTGAAGCAAAGAAACTCGCATTTCATTTTAAAAAAAGGAGAATAAAAAATATGAAAGTAACGATTGATTTAGAAAATTTAGAGTCTCTTGTACAGAATACAATGGAGACTAATATTGAAAACATTGTAAAAGAGCAGATTGAGGGAACTGTTAGAAAGGTTGCTGATAATCTTGCTAAGAAAATCATTAAAGAAAAGGTTTCTGAGAATTTTCAGCGTTTTGTTGATGAATACATAGCAAATACCAAAATCAAAGTTGGTGGAGATTATTGGGACGATACGGAAGAAAAGGAATATACAGTAGAACAGTATATTAAGAAAGAATTAAAGGAAAGACTTGATTCTAAAAAGCTTAGAGCCAAGAAGAAAGGACATACAAGTTCGTATAATGATGATTTTGAAAATGTATCATTTGAGGAATATATCAACAGACAGTTTGATTTTGATGACATGATTAAAAAGGATCTTGATAAGTTTATGGACGATATTCGTAAACAGGTCAATAAGACTATGAAGGAAACTTTTGATAACTCAACAAAGAGTATGTTGTCGAATGCAGTTCTTAGTATTCTTGGTGCAAATGAAACTTACAGACAGATAGAGAATAATATTAAGTGCATTGCAGATAAACAGGTATAGCCTATGGAAGAAGAAATCTACGAAAACAATTATGAAAATTGTGATTACTGTAAAACGACATACTATGAAAGCGACACTGGGTATTGTGAATATGGTTGCAGTTTTATAACTGGTGATGAGAATGACTATCCATGTTTGGGTGGCGAATTAGGTTTTGGCTGCCCATTGTCATTCAAATATAAAATTGAGAAAAATTGAACTTCAAAAAGTGGCTAAAAATAAGGCTTTTTGCGATTGAATTTTGACAAGAAACCTGTCTTTCATCGGGTTGTGAAAATTAAGTAAAGAATACATAAGTGGAGGTAATTTATGGATGAACTAAAAACAACTAAAAGTGTGGAGTCTGAATTAACTCCACAGCAGTATTTTGAACAGATTAAAGATAAAAAGTACACAGTATCTTCAGATGACTTGAAGAAAATCTACGAGAACTGCTTGGAGCTTGCGAACAAGTATAGAATTACAGGTCAGATTAGAGGACTCAGAAAGATTCTTTTCTGTATGGAATCAATCGAAAAAGAGCAGAAACTTGTGGATATGGGAATTACAACTTTTGTGTATAAGGATGATATTGATTTTTACATTGATACTGTGGCGAATACAAGAAATCGAAGTGACAGACCAATTAAAATCATTGAGCTGGAAAGATATGAGAGAGAAATTCCTGACGAGATTGTAGATGTGATCGACAAAACCAAAGAGTTATTTGACCAGATGTATGTTGTCTATACAGATTATACAGGAAAAGAAGAAAGAAAAATAGAAGCTGAGAAGAAAGAAAAAGATCCTATTCTATTTGGTACATTCCAGGACAGAAGTAAAAAGGTTTGTATCGACAGATTCTATTATCTTGGAGATTGGGTTGATGAGTTTTGTGATTTAACACTCGACAAGATGATTAACGTGACTGAAAAGATGGGTAGAAATATTGTTAGAACTATCAATACACCAAAAGATGTTGAAGAATTGAGAGAATATATTGATGCACATTATGAAGTAGAAAAGGATAGCATTTCAAAAATTATCAGGAAACCAGATGCAGATTTAAAAACAAGGTCTAATATTTTCTCTAAGGTGAAAACAATATTTACAAGAGGTAAGTAATTATGATTCATGATTTGACTGCGAATAATGATTTTCATAGTGAAGGATTTGGTCTTCTTGGAAGATGGAATAGTATTCTTGAAAACGCAAGAGATAATGATGAGCTTACACCACCTTACGAAGAAATTGTATTGACAGGTAGTGGGTTTGATAGAGAACATAAGCATTACATTCTTAATTATGAGAGTGATACAAAAAATATGTGTGACTGTTGTGGTGCTCCAATTAGGATAATACCTTGGGATTTTGAAGAGAATAAAACATTGTGTCCTGAGTGTGAAAAATTCCTTGAAGAACAATTTACTCCGAAAGAGGATAGAACGCTTTTAGAACAAATTGTTGATGATAGTTTTAGAGTCAGGGTTAGAAAGCCTTGGGATATGGATGAAATTGAGAGGGTATCAGCAATTAATAATGTGCTTTTGTGGGATTAAAACAAGTAGTCCTAAACGTTATATAACAATGGGATAGAGGTTACGGTTCTTAGCCAGTTACTTATGGTAGCGAATGGTCAAATTTAACGACCAATGAATCCGGCAATTCATTAGAAAATAGGAGAATATATACATGGAAATTTTAAATGTACCAAGAGGATATGGCAAGTCAACAAGACTGATTATGAAAGCAGTAGAGACAGGATATCCAATTATTGTGGGAACAGAGAGTATGAAACAGTATCTTTGTGATTTAGCAGAAAGAATTACTGATAAAGAGGTTAAGATTTATTCTGCACATGAATTTGCTAATATTGATGCAATGAAAAGAGATAAAAATATTCTGATTGATGAGCTTCCACTTGTGTTGTCAATTCTGTTAAATACAAACGTGGAGATGGCTACTATGACAAGTGACTCACTTGAAAGATACGGCATTGAACAATATAAGAAAAGATTGAAATAAAAATGAATGCGATATTTCTTTAGAACTTAGGAACGGAGGTAATAATATGTATAAACCAAGTATAGGCGATGTAGTTTTAGATAATGACATTCCAATGGTTGTTGTTTCTTTAGAAAATAACGAAAATATTGGATGTTGTTCTTATGATAGAAAATATCTTCTTTGCGAAGAATCTTATATGAGAGAGTATAAAGAAAATAATATGAATACAATCACGTTGGAAAAGATTATGCAGCATGGAAGATGGGTTACTATATGCGGAACAAAATTTCCAGAAATACATAAATGTGAAGATATTGCACCATATGAGATTCATTCAATTCGTGCGTATTCTTTCAGGCAGAAAGAAGCAAAGACAGTTACAGTGTATGAATAAACTAAGATGAATTTTTGGTTTCAAGGTTTGTCACGAAAAGTATACAATATTCAAGACAAAAAGAGAATATAACAATGTAATTACAATTAAGGAAAGGATAAGAGTACCATGGGTAAGCTGCGCAGCACTTAGGTACAAGTATTGGCATTAAATGTAGGATATTTAACATCAGATAAAGAAGACAATGAGTTATACACACCTTATTATGCAGTGGATCACATTGTCAAATATCTTCCAAAAGGTAAGATTATATGGCTTCCATTCGATGAGGAATGGTCGTCTTTTAACAAAAGATTAACAGAATTAGGTTACAAAGTAGTTAGAAGTTCGTTAGCTGAAGGTCAGGATTTCTTTAAGTATGAGCCTGAACATTGGGATTTAATAGTAAGTAATCCACCATTCTCAATTAAGGATAAGGTCTTAGAAAGACTCTATTCATTCAACAAACCATTTGCGGTTCTTCTACCGCTAAATTCCCTTCAAGGTAAAACAAGATATAAGTATTTTAAAGATGGTATTCAGATCCTTAGTTTTGATGCAAGAATTTGTTATCACAATAAAGATCATATGGATGCTGTTGTTAAAGGTAGTCCATTTGCAACAGCATATTTTTGTAGAGATTTACTTCCAAAGGATCTGATTGTTGAGAAGTTGGTTACATATGAAAGACCATTAGGAGAATAAAAGTATGGGAGCGACAAAAATATCAAAAGGTATCTACAAGTATAAAGGGTACAGAATTAGTAATTATGGTTATTATGAACCCGATCATTGTGTATGGTGGGAAGCTGTTGATATGCAGACAGGATGCGCTGATTATCATGCAACTACAAAGAAGTTTCTAATGGAACAAATTGATGATGATTTAAAAAAAAATAAAACTAAGTAAAACCACGTTTCTTGTGATTGTGAAAGTAGGTGAGAAAAATAACAGAATTAGAGAAAAAATACTATAAGCTTCTGATAGGCGAGACATTTCATTGTTATGATATTACATTAAATGAATTGCTGATTATTATGGACGCAGAACTTAATATAAACACATTATCTCTACAGAAATCAGGAAGACATAATTTTTATTGTAGAGTCGATGATAAAACTAAACAGTATTATTTACGAAAATTTGGTTTGTTGAATGAAGATCGAGTAGAAACAGGAGAATAATTATATGATTTTACTTATTTTAATAGCTATTGGAATAGCTTTATATACCATTTTTGCAGATGGTTGGCTAATTGATGGTATCAAAAATATTGAAGAAACAAATAAAGAAGTTAAAGAAAATATAGAGCATGGTAGAACGAACTACGACACATCTCCTCTTAGAAAATATAATGAACATGATTATGAAAGTGTGCCAAAAAATATCTTATATTGGATTATACTTAATATTTTTTTTAATATGGTAAATTTTATATTTGTTTTCATAATATCTACGATTGTTGTTTTATGTTGTCCTAAAGCAGAATCTTATTATACATTCAATATTAATTCATTAAAAGACAATTTAGTTACAAGTGGAGAAATTCATGGTGGTGCTTTTTGTATGAGAGGGACTATTGACGGAGAGATTAGTTATTTTTTCTCAAGAATAACAGATAAGGGAGAAACTATTGGGCATATACCAGCGAATAAATCTTACATAAAATATGATGATAATAAAAAGCCTTGTATTGAAGTTCATCAGAAAAATCATAAGATACCAGAAATTGTAGAAAAGCTATTATTTACAAAATGGATTAATGATAAGAGTGTAGATTATTATGTAATTATTGCTCCTAATGGGACAATATCAATAACGGGGACATACGAGATAGATATGGAATGATAAGAATGAAGCATTTCTTTTGGTTTTTGTCTAAGAGCGTTTCTGCTCACAATTCCCAAATAAAAGAGAGAATAATTAGGTGACAATAAAAAAAATAAAGGAGATGTCACTATGAATAAATCAAAACATGAGAATTTAGTTCGCAAAGAAATATATCCTATTGATGAAGTTAGGGATAAAGTAAAAGATGTTTTGTTTGAAAAAGATAAAAGAAATGCAAAAGTTGATTTTGATGGTGATTTGATTAAAGGTAATAGCCAAAGATATCAGACATTTTTCACAAAAGGATGTAAATGTGTAGTTTGTGGAATTGAAGGAAAATATTTTGCTAAAGAAAGATTTGTAGACCAGAAAACTTATCATCTGAATTTATATGCAGTCGATGATAATGGTACAGAAATTTTAATGACAAAGGATCATATTTTGCCACGTTCAAAGGGTGGTATTGATGATATTAGCAACTATCAAACAATGTGTAAGCTTTGTAATGAAGCAAAAGGTAACAAATTAGAAGATTAAAGAAGAAAGGAAAAATAGAAAAGTTCCTATAGGATAAAGTGCGCACTACTTACTAAGGTAAGAGGAACTTATGTATTGTGCTTATATCACAACATTAAAAGGATTAAGAAAACATAGTAACGCTGATAGATTACAGTGTGTAGAAGTATTTGGACAGAATGTAATTGTAGATTTGAGTTATCAGGAAGGACAGAAAGTAGTCTTCTTCCCATCTGACGGTCAGTTATCACTTGAATATGCAACAGATAATAACCTTGTCAGGAAGAAAGACGAGAATGGAAATAATATTGGTGGTTATATGGATGCTGAGAAGAGAAATGTAACCGCTATTAGACTTAGAGGTGAGAAGTCAGAAGGACTTGTATTACCTGTTGAGACGCTTTCTAAGTATACAGATATTTCAAAATTAAAAGATGGTGATCAGATTGCAGTTCTTGGTGGTCATGAGATTTGTCAGAAATACATTCCAAGAGGAAAGAATCGTTCAAGAAGTAATGGGAATGGTTCAAATAAAAAGAACAAATTTCAGAAAGAGACAGTATCATATCCATTTTTTGAGGAGCATAAAGATACAGCACAGCTTGCGTATAATATGTCAGCATTTAAGCCAGGAGATACAATTTATATTACTCGTAAGCTCCACGGAACATCAGCTCGTACTATGAAGACTGTTAAGGTTACAAAGAAGAATAGTAAGTTGAGAAAGTTTTTACATATGCAGCCAAAGGTTACAAGAGAAGTTTCTGTTGTATCTGGTAGTAGAAGAGTCGTATTAAAGGATATGACAAAAAATGATGGATATTATTCTGATAACAGCTTTAGAAAGAAGTATCATGATTTATTAAAAAACAAGCTTCCTGAAGGTGCTGAGATTTTCTATGAAATTGTCGGCTATGTAAATGAAACAACACCAATTATGGGTTCAGTATCTAATAAGGGAGTTAAGGAAAAAGAATTTACAAAGAAATTTGGTGACACCACAACATTCTCTTATGATTGTGAGCCAGGCGAAAATGAGATGTATGTGTATCGAATGACAATGACAACAGCAGATGGAACAGTTGTTGAAGTACCTTGGGAGACTGTAGAAGTGTGGTGTGACAAGTTAGGTGTTAAGCATGTACCTGATTTAGAGAAGTTTATTTTTACTACACCAGAAGATTTGAAAGAAAGAGTAAATAAATATCTTGATGGTATGCCAGCAGATGAAATCGGCAAGACACATGTTGCTGAAGGTGTAGTTGTTCGTATTGATAACAGAGCAACATTCACGGCTTATAAGGATAAGGTGTTTGAATTTAAGGTAATTGAGGGAATTGCCAAAGATACATCTGATTTACCTGATATGGAAGAAGCTGAAGAATTATTTGAGGAGACTTTAAATGAATAAACCTACATTGTATATCATGTGTGGTTTGAGTGGTAGTGGTAAATCAACCATTGCCACTCAGATTGCCAATGAAAATCCAAGTACAGTAATTGTATCATCAGATGCAATTCGTGAGGAATTAACAGGTAATTACGAAGATCAAGAACATAACGAAGAAGTGTTTAAGATTTTTCATAATAGAATTCGCAAGAATTTAGAGAATAAAAAGAATGTGATTGCTGATGCAACTAATCTGACTATGAAATCTCGTAGAGCAATTATGATGAAAGTGAATGGATTGGATATCAGAAAAGTATGTGTGATTATCCCAAAACCGTTTGAACAGTGCAAGATTGATAATCTGAATCGTGAGCATCATGTACCTGAATTTGTGTTAGATAAGCAGATTAGAAAATTTCAGATTCCGTTCAAGGAAGAGGGTTTTGATGAAATTATTATTCATAAATTTCATAATGCTAATGTAATGACCACAGGTGAATTGATTGCTAAAATGAAAGATTTTGACCAGAAGAATCCTCATCATACTATGACTTTGGAAAATCATTGTTTTAATACATATGATTTATTTACAGAAAAAGAATATAAGACTGAATACAATATGGGAGCAGTTCTTCATGATTATGGCAAACTATACTGCCAGACAATTGATGAAAATGGTATAGCTCATTATTATGACCACCCATCTGTCGGATGTTATTTGGTTTTAGAGAGTTTAATGGAAGAGTTTAATAAGGTTGTCTTAGATATATGTTTCCTTATCAATTACCATATGATGCCTTTTAATTGGGATACCGATAAAGCAAAGCAACGTTGGAAAGAAAGATTTGGAGAATATAAATATAAGATGCTTTTAGATTTCAATGAATGTGATAAAGCGAGGTAACGATATGAGCAGTATTTCAGTTGGTGAATTAAAATCCCTTCTCGAAAACTATCCAGACGATTACGAAGTTATTATGAATATTAAGCATAAATATCCAATCTCTAAGGAAGAAGGTCTTAGAGGTTGGTGTGCTTATATCAATGGCGTAAAAGCTAATGGTGATTTTCGAGAGATTAGGTTGATGAATTAGGAGAATAAAGATATGAAGATAGATTTAATCAAATTAAAATTCAATGATACTTGTGCATATAAGCATAAGCCATTCACTTATTGCTGTGATGAAATTCAAAATGATAAAGCCATTGTATTTATCGGTGAAGATTTGGTATGTAACGATACCTTTGGATTAGTAGTAAGAGATTCTTATGACAATATAATTCCTCAATTTTGTAATTCATACACCGAAACTTTTAATTCTTGGGGCGATGAGTATGAGCAAACAGACAATTATCCGATTCAGTTCTGTCCTCATTGTGGCAAAAAGATTAAGATTTCAGTTGTAGATGAGATTGATGTATCGGATAAATACAATAAATTGTCTAAGCGGCGTGAAGAATTGTGGAAGGAGTGTCAGAGAACAGATAGTAAGAAAAAAGAGAGCGAGGGGAGAAAACAGGTTAGAAAGTTGGATGACCAGATAAACGACTTCTATGAATTGGGTGAGTGGAAAGGAGATTGTTTATGAGAGACGAAGAAACAAGATTATTATTTCAGGCATTGAGTCAGATTTTAGCCAATCAGGATGATATTAAGAAACACTTGGGACTTAATAAACTTGATTCAGAATATGGTTGGAATGACGAAGATACGATGAAATTGTCAAGAAAGTGTTCAGAAACAGCGGATGATTTTGAACATAATGATAATGATTCTAGTAACTATTGGTAAGGAATTTCAGGTTTCTTTTGGTTACAAAGAGAGAATATTAAAGCAAGGATTTTTATAATTAGGAAAGATAAAAGAGGTGAACGATTAATGTCTTTGGCATATAAAAATGACACATACAACTATAATGGCGAATATGAAATGGGTTCATTAAATAAATTTGCACGAGCAGAAAGAAGATTGTCTGCAAAGAAGCAGGCATTAGATGATATGAAGAATGAATATGACCTTATTGAACAACAGGCATTTCGCACTTATAAAGAAAATATTCAGTATATGTTACTCGATCAGACATCTACAATTAAAACGTGTAGAGAATGGTTAAATATGTTATCAAAGAATCAGGATGCTGATGGGAACAAACTTGATAAAAGAAAGAAGTATAAGGAAAAGGAAACATATGATTGGTATATTGACTATATTAAAAAGCTTCTTGATATTGAGTATATGAATAATGTTAAATTCATTGATTTTAATTTTGGTCAAGCTACTAATATTCAGTTTGAATACAAAGAACATAATTGGTATTTAGAAATTCCTCATATTAATGCTATTAAATTAGATGCATATAGGAATTATGGCGGCAGTGTATTTAAACTTGCGTTAGTACACAATGATACAGAATATAGTTGTAGTTGGTCGCAGTTTGGTTCGACATATGAGGAAGATGATTTAAAAGATATTATGGTACAAGGTGTTGAGAAATATTGCAATTAGCTTGGGTAAATTTGCAAGAAAGTAATATATCATTGGGTTTTGAGAGAATAATACATTGGAGGTAAAATTATGTATCAAAACTATTGTAAAAGAGGCTTGAGGGCGACATTAAAAGTATATGATGATGTATTTATCAATAATTTGACAGATGAAAATATCAGTGATTTTTTGATTATTGGGTTTGATAAACATAAAGGGGAACAAACATGGATGACTGTCGGTAGAAAAGAAGGGGATGCATTGAACATTGTAAACATGATTAAGGATGAAAGAGCAGAAGAACTGTATAAGCAATTACTTTCAACTCAAAAATCGGTTTCGTAAGAAACCAATCTTTCATTGGAAAATTTTTAATCATATCTAAGCCATTCGGCTATGGGAATCCCAGTAACAAGAAGAAATACTATTTTCTTATAGTGGTTGCAAACACTAGGAAAATCAATAATTTTATAATACAGAAAGGTAAAAATAGTAAACCTATAGGTAATTTAGATTGCGCAATCTCTATAAAAAATAAGAGATTATGGCTACAAACAATAAAAATACTAATTCATTAGAGCTTAAACATACAAAAGCTGATTTAGTTCGTCTTATGAGTATGTCTCTTAATGAAAAAGTTGGTGTTACACAAGCAAGAACTATGGAATGGTATGTTCATTATAATAAAAAGTGTTATGTGGCATTTTCAGGTGGTAAGGATAGTACAGTTCTTGCATACATAGCTGCACAAGTTTGTTATTTGTTTAAATGTAAACTTGTTCTTTGGTTTTCTGATACAGGATTGGAATTTCCTGAATTAAGAGAACATGTCAAAACTTATGGAGATTGGCTAATGAAGCAATTTCCTGGTTCAGAAGGTTTTCCACCATTAGTAGTAGAAACAATTATAGATCCACCAAAAGACAGAAAAGGAAAGAGAATAATATTTAAAGATGTAATTCTCAATCAAGGATATCCAATTCTTAGTAAAAATATCAGTAGACAGATTGGTGATGTTCAGAGATTAGGGCAAGACTGTTGGGCTGCAAGATGTTTTGATGGTAGAGAAACAGGCATGTATGATATGAGAAAATGGAAATTTGTCATAGATGCACCATTTAAAGTATCGAATAAATGTTGCGACATTATGAAGAAACGACCAGCTCATCGTTTTACAAAAGAATCTGGACTTATGCCGTTGGTCGCAACAATGACTTGTGAAAGTAGACAGAGAAAAACAGAATGGTTACATAATGGATGTAATGCATTTGATAAGAAAAATCCAAGTAGTCAGCCAATGAGTTTTTGGACAGAGCAAGACGTACTTAAATTTATTGTGAGATATGATCTTCCTTATCCATCTGTATATGGTGAGATAAAGCAGAATGAAAAAGGAGAATATTATACTACAGGATATAGTCGTACAGGTTGTATGTTCTGTGCATATGGTTGTCATTTAGAAAAAGAACCGAATAGATTTCAGATGTTAAAACAGACTCATCCTAAGATTTGGGAATATTGTATGAAACCTGTATCTGAAGGTGGACTTGGAATGAAAACAGTGTTGGAATTTATTGGTGTTAAGTGTGAGTAGAAAAGAGAAAGAGGTGCAATATGAAAAGATATGAACTTTATATTACTGGTAAAAGAATTATCGACTTAGAAGATGATGAAGATATTGATGAGTATGTAAACAACATTGTTGAAGGAAATGGCGAAGAAGAAGGATATCAAGATTTGGATGAACTTTTGAATGATATGGAATACGGGACATTAGATTATAGAAAAATTGTTTGTTAAATATTAAAAATCGAATGACATTTTTTAAAGGAGAAAATCAATGATTGATGTAAATCCAACTTCGCAGCGATGGCGAGAAATCTGTGAAATAACAGATGAAGAATCTCAAAATAGAGCATTGCGAAGATATGTATATGAATTAGAAAACAAAATAAATTCTTATGAATCTGAATTAAAAACACTCAGAGAAGAGAATAAACAAGTAAGAAAAGATATTTTGTCAATGAAGATTGTTCAGGATGCTATTAAGAAAGCAGAGCATGAAGAATTTAGTAGATGTAATACTGATTGGAGTGGTTTTCAAGGTGGATTTTGATTTGAAAGGAGAATAAATGGATAGTAAGAATATAATTTTCGATAAAGGTTCAAGAACCAATTTAATTGAAAGTATTGTACAGGAAGCAATTCAAAATGCCTTGGAAGAAATTGATAAGAATTTAATTGCACACTTGGAATGTAGATATGCGTGGTTAGGCGATTCTGACGAAGCATACAATCCGTATACAAAAGAGAGAATAGATTTATGGAAAAACAGAAAAAGATATACTCTTTCAACAAATAACTGTACATATAAAACAGTGTATGATTTTATGGAGAATATTATCAAAGAAGAATTATATAACAGATCTTATGATGATGCCAACATGCCGATTGTATATTTATCTGAATGTTATTTGTCAGGAACAGATATTATCGTAAAAATTGTTGTTACATTATTACAGAAAGGTGAGGACAAGAAGGCTGATGAATAACAATATATAGAAAAGTTAAAAAATAATACACTATATATAGTTGTTAAATAAAATAAAACCACTATATATAGTAATAAAAAGGACAAGAAATATCGGTTTCATGTGGAGGTGAAAATAATGGAATTAGTAATAAATAGATGCTATGGAGGATTTAATCCATCACCAATAGCAGTAAAAGAATATTTGAAACGAAAAGGGAAAGAGTGCTTCGCTTATACATATGATTCTAATTGTAATCTTAATAAAATAAATATTGAAGATGCCGGTATACTTGTGTTTTATTCAACAGAAGATTTAGGTGAAACAATAAGTCGTGAGGCAGAATGGAAATCTCATTTCAATCCATCAGATATTGATAGGAGTGATAAAGATTTAGTTTCAATTGTAAAAGAATTTGGTAATGCTGCTAGTGGTAGATATTCTGAATTAAAAATTGTTGAAATTCCTGACGATGTTGATTGGGAAGTTTCTGAATATGATGGAATGGAAATAATTGAGGAAAAACATAGAAGTTGGTGTTAAAACCAAGAAATTTCGATTTCATTGGAATGAAAGGAGAATATATAAATGAACGAAGAAATTAAGAATGACGAAGCAGAAGTAGAAGAAGTTAATCCAGTAGATGAATATTTGAATAATTACAAAGAACAGAAACTTGCTGAATTTTGTGTTCAGAAAGATAAAGAGATTGCAAGCCGTAAAGAAGAAAGACAGAAACTCATGGAACAGATTTCAAATATGAAAGTTACGGTTAAGCAACATGATGAAACATGGAAGAACATGGATAGTTTATATGCTGAGATTAAGAAATTATCTGTAAATGATTATTTGAAGTTGTATCATATGATGAACAACGATATTACAGGAAATTACTCAACAATTGCAACTGTACGTCCTAGTTATGTTGGTATTAATGGCAATTGGTAAAATAAGAGTACATGAATCTGACATTTCTTTGGCTTTACAAGCCTAGTATTTACAAGGGTTTCAGAGGTCAAAAATTTCAAAAATGCTCAAATCGAGCAAAAATTCATAATTTTCAATGATTTTTAGAGAATAACAAAATATAGGTGCTGAAAAGCCTTATAAATCAAGGGTTTTGCGGTATTCCTTTTAATAAAAAAGAGAATATACAGATAGAAAGAAATCACTGTTTCATTCGGATTTTGAGGAGGTGAGGAAGATAGAGGATTTTATAAACTTATCAGATATTATTCTTGATAAATTAGAGAATATACATATAGATGCAAAAGGCACTATTAAAGACAAATCAGAAAGTATAAATATTGGAATTGATATTTCAAATTTAAACAACGCAGAGATAGAAATTAATTGTTGGGATGAAAAGAATCCTATAACTGGAAAAATAGAACGCAAGAAAAAAGCAACAATTAGTTTCACAGATTATGAAATGAATTATAAGTTATAGGATGAAAATAAAATAAACATATTAGAATGTTTATGGAAAGCTAGTAAAAAATAAGAAAAGAATGTACAAGTGGAGGTGAGAAAGTGGCAGAATTTAGATTTAATGAAGACTTTGCAAATAATTGGAAGTCAGGACAGACAGTTACTTGTGAAGAAAAAGAGGATGGTTACTTAGTTAATAAGGTGGCACTGATTGAAAAGGACGAACTTTTAAAACATGGTGAATTTATCACAATGAATGTTGAGATATTAGGACATATGCAATCAAATGGTATAGATGATTTATTCATGTATGATAGAGATTTTCGACCAGGAGACACAGTACAACATTTCAAAGGTGATTTCTATAAGATTGTTGCCATTGGAACTAATACAGAAACAGAAGAAAAGATGGTTGTATATCAGAGTTTAAAGGATAAAAGAGTATGGATTAGACCATATGAAATGTTTATCAGTAAAGTGGATAGAGAAAAATATCCAAACGCTTATCAGCCATATAGACTTATCAAAGTAAGAATTGCTGTATAAATAGAGAATATATAAGTGGGTGAAAATGAAGAATTTAGATACACAACTATGCAAAGCAAAAAGCATTCGTAATGGTCAATGGGTTTATGGATATTATGTAAAGGGTTTAGATATGTATGACAAAGAAATTCATCTGATATTTGAACCTACGGCAGTATTTTATTCTCATGGTGAAACCGATGGTTTTGAAGAAGTAGATCCAAAGACATTGTGTAGATGTACTGGTAGTCATGATAAAAATGGCAAGTTAATCTTTGAAAACGACATTCTAAACGGAGAATTATATAATGTAGTATCTTATGGAAATGGTGAGAATGAATTTCTCGGAATGAATGTTGGTTGGTATGTTCAGAGAGATAACTTTGAATCATGGTGTGAATTAAATGATTTGGAAATGTATGAAATAACAGGAAATATCTTAGATAATATCTAATCAGTCTTGAACAAATCAGTTCAAAAATTTCAAAACAAGATGTCTCAAAAATTATATAAAAATCGAGACAAAACAAGAGAATAAATAAATGCGAAAAGCATTTGTATGGGTGGAAGAACAGCATACCCTTGGGTTTTTGCGCTCAAAAATCACTGTTGAGGATAGATTTTTACATAAATTTATTTTCTGTGTTCCGTCCATTTGGGCGTTTAGATAGATTGTTTTATTAACAATATTTACATAAATTTTTTAATTTTAAGGAGGAAAATTTTTAATGAAAGAACTCAAAAATTTAGTAACAGTAACAGGAAAGCTTGTAAAGAATAACATCGATGAGTTCACCACAAAGAAGGGTGAGGAAGCAATCGGAGGAAGTCTTGTATTAAGAACTGCTGACGATAGTGAGCATGAAATCAATTTCTTTGCTTACAAGTATAAGAAGGATGAGAATAAGAATTTCACTTCAGAGGAGAGTTATTTCTACAAGCAGTACACAGATGCAATGAATCTCAAGGATATTGAGCATTGTGCAGATGGAGAGACACCTGACATTATCTCTATTACAGATGGTATGTTTACAGCAAATGACTTCAAGGGTAATGATGGAAATGTTGTATCTACAAATAAAATTTCAGCAAGATTCATCAATAGAGTTGAGCCGAAGGATTATGAGAGTACAGTTCTTGAAGCAAAATTCGAGGTAGAGGGTATTATCGAATCTATCACTGATGAGGTTGTTAAGGAAGCACCTACTGGAAATCTTACAATTAGAATGAATGCTATTGGTCAGAGATCCGATGGATTTGGAAAGGATGCTAAATATGAAGCCGATTCACTTATTCCAATTAAAATGACAGTTGATAAGTCAATGGCAGATGCATTCAGAAGTGCAGGTTACTATGATGGATGCTTTACAAAGCTTGCTGGTGTAGTTATCAACTCTGTTGATATTCAGGAAGTTGTAGAGAAGGCTGCATTTGGTACAGATATTGTTAAGAAGGTAAAGAAAACAATCAGAAAGAATGATGTTAAGTCTGGTGTTGCAGCATCAACAGTATTTGAGCATGAACTTACACAGGATATTATTGACACATTGAAGTCTAAGAGAAAGGCTAAGTTAGCCGAAATCAAGGCAGGAGAATCATCTTCTCAGACAGCAGAAGGATTCCAGAAGAATACTAGCACACCTGCTCCACAGACTACATATAATCCATTTGCACAGTAGCAGTAAAATAAAAAGCCTACCCAAGATTACTCTTGAGTAGGCAAATAATAAGAAACTTAAAGTATAAAGGAGAAAATTATTAATGATCGGAAATTTATTAGATTTAACACCAAACAAAGTTAGTAGAGATTATAGTGGTTATCCAATTGTTTTTCTTGGAGAAACAGGGGATGGAAAAACAGATAGTATTAATAGATTTTTAACTTCTGTTGCACCAGAAGGAAAGAAGCCTTTGTTTATTGCATTAGAGGATGCAACAATGATTGTCCCTAATATTATGGCTGTAAGAGTACACGATGAAGCAGAATTATTACAGGTGTATGGTCAGTTAAAAAATCCTCAGTTAAAGAAATTATACAGTTGTGTTGTAATTGATACTGCTGATAAGTTTGAACAGATGAATAAGTCATTTATTCAGGCTAAAAAAGAGGTTGATATCATAGAAGATATTGGATATTCAAAGGGTAAAAAATATCTAAAATCATTATCTGGGATTGTAAATGATATTAGAAATCTTGGATATCCAGTTCATTTCACCGCACAGTTATATAAGACAACTGATTTTAATACAAATAAGGTCATTTACAAAACAAAGTTAGATGAGGCTACAACACAGCAGATGTTCCATGACGCATTTTTGGTTGGTTGTGTGAAACTTGATAATAAATCAAAAACACCATTAACCTCTGATAGATTAATTACATTTAAGAAATCAGATACATATCCAGATTTAAAGGATAAATTTGGATTACCTGATACAATGCACATTGGAGAATTAAAATCTAATCTTGATAAAGTATTTGAGAATAGATATAAGAACGAAGAGTTAAAAGATGAATCCTTAATTACAAAACTCGATGAAGGAGAATCATTCGATGAAGTAAAAGCAAAAGGATTATCGTATGGAGCATTATTGTCAGATAATGGAAGATTAGATGAAGCGATGTACATCTTAAAGACAGAGATTGGCACTAATGAAGATGGTACACCTAAAACATTTAACGATCTTACACCTGCACAGATTGAAGTTGCAAAAGTAGTAACAATCAAATTGGAAGAATTAGTTAAGAAATACAATCTTAATTAATTTTAATAAGGGAGGGATTCTTCCCTCCTGTTCTTTGTGAAGAGGTGTATATGGCTAGATTATCAACATGTAAAAGCTGTGGGAAAAAATTACAACCAGAAGAAAAATACATACATGCTTCAAAAACATATTGTGAAGAGTGCTATAAGAAAATTGAAAGAGAATCTACTGAATATAAACAGTTAATTGAATTCATCTGTAATAACTATGAGTTAGATAAACCAACAGGTTTTATGCTTAAACAGATTAAGGAACTTAAAACTGAATATGGATATTCATATGCAGCTATGACTTATACACTTTGGTACTGCAAAGAAATATTAAATAAGTCCTTGATTGAAAAGTATGGTGTAGCATTAATTAAACATTATTACGATGAAGCAAAGGATTATTATTCACAGCAAGAAAAATTAAAAGAACAAATCAACAAATTGTCAGATGTGGAAGTTAAAACAAAAGTTGTTAAAAAAACTTCTATGAACCATAATAAAAAATCAGCATCTTTGATAGATTTGGGAAATTTGTTAGAAGGTGGTGATTCAAATTAATTTTAATCAACAGGTAGATAAAAAGGCTATTTTCTTATTATTTGGATGTTATTGTTTGAATCCAAGATATGTATTGGATGAAAAATATTCAACAAATACAAATGATTATCCTGAGAATTTTCATAAAATGATTTGGGGAGCAATCGTAAACATTGCAAAAAAAGGTAACGTTGAAAAGATTACACCTATTGATATTGAAAATGAGATTTCTCAATTTGATACGGCAATTTCACTTTGGAAGAATAATGATGGTTGGGGATATATTGAGTCAGCCATAGAAATGTCTTCTGATAAAATTATGAATGTTGGTAAATATTATGACGATGTTCGTAAGTATTCAATTATTAGAAATGCAGTAGAATCATTAAAAATGGATATAAGCTTTTTATATGATGAGAATGATGATGAGAAGTTAGAAGCATTCAATAAATTGACAAGTATGGATGTTCTCAATGAAATAAATAATAAATTTATGGATTTCAAATCAATGTGGAAGAATATGTTTGGAGATAATTATTCGTTCAAAGCAGGAGATGGAATCACAGATAGATTAAGAGAACATAAAGAACAGCAGAATGTATATGGTTATCCTTTTCAATCTGGATATTTGACAACTGTGTATAGAGGTATGCGACCAAAGAAATACATATTAAGAAGTTCTGTATCTGGTGGTGGTAAATCAAGAAGTTCTCTTGCTGATGGTTGTAATATGGTATCTGACCGAATATACGATTGGAGTAAAAAGGAATGGATATCTACAGGTGACAGTCAGCCAGTATTATTTATTTCTACTGAGTTGGAAAAAGATGAAATTCAGGATATTATTCTTGCACATGTAAGTGGCATTGAACAGGATCGAATTGAAACTTGGGATGACATTACACCAGAAGAAGAAAAAATTCTTGAAGAGTCAGCAAAATATATTGAAACATATGAATATTATGTTGAGTATATGCCCGATTTTACTATTGACCTCATTTCTGAAACAATCGAAAAATATATCTTAAATCATGGAATAGTCGCTTGTTTCTTTGACTATATCAACGATTCCCCGTCATTGTATGAATATTATTACAATAAAACACACACAAGATTAAGAACCGATCAGATTCTTTTCTTATTCAGTGCAGCATTAAAGTCTGTATGTAATAAGTTTGGTATATATTTGGGTTCAGCAACACAGTTAAATGACAACTATAAAGAAGACAACAATAAGGATGCAGGTGCTTTAAAGGGTTCAAAGGCTATTATTGAGAAAGCCGATGGTGGTATTTTAGCACTTCCTGTAACTCATAAGGATTTAAAAAAGCTAAAACCAATTCTTGAAAGTGATGGAAGTTTTGGAAAATTAGTTCCGAATATGTCATATTACATATTTAAAAATCGTGGTGGTAAGTGGAAGACAATTATTATTTGGACAAAACTTAATATGGGAACTATGAGAGAAGTTGACTGCTTTGTAACAGATTACAATTATGAACTCATAACTGATATTGAACAAACACTTATTGATTTTAAGCTCGATGATGTAGGTGATGTTGGAATTATTGAAACAGATGTAGATGTTTCAGGTTCAGATTTAGCGACAGAATTATCAAAAGTATCTAAGTAGGGAGGTATACGATGACCGCCCAAGAATTAAAAGAGAAGTTAAAAGAAGAAGATATTAGAAAGTTGCTCATAGAAATGGGAGCGACTTTCTATTATGAAGATGATGATATGTGGATTACAGATACCATATGTCATCATGGTACAAAGCCTAAATTGTATTATTATAAAGATTCAATGTCTTTCCATTGCTATACAGAATGTGGTCAGTTGGACATTATTGGTGTAGTAATGGGATATAAAGATTATGAACAAGAAGAATTTCAAAAAGCAATTAATTGGATATGTGTAAAGCTTAATCTTGATAATTGTGAATATGGATTCGGAAAACAAGAACAAATATCTGATTGGGAATTCATTAGGAAGTATAAGAAGAGTAGTAAAAAAGAAGCCAAAGAAAAACCATTAGTTCCATATGATAAAAGTGTTTTGAATATATTTCAAAAGATGTACACAGACGAATGGATTAAAGAGGGAATATCCATAGAGACTATGGAAAAATACAATATTCTTTATTCTACATGGCAACAGAAAATTATCATCCCTCATTTTGATGTGAATAATCAATTGATAGGAGTTCGTGGAAGATCCTTAATAGATGAAGATATTGAATTGTTCGGTAAATATACTCCATTTAAAGTTGGAAGAAGATTTTATAATCATTCACTTGGAATGAATCTATTTGGATTAAATCATAACCTTAAAGCCATTCAGAAGAAAAGAAAAATCATGCTAGTAGAAGCTGAAAAATCTGTTTTCCAGACAGACACAATGTTTGGAGAAGATAATTTTACAGTTGCGTTATGTGGAAGTAATCTAACCGATTATCAAAAAGGAATGATTTTAATGCTTGGTGTGAGAGAGGTTATAGTCGCATTGGATAAGCAATATGAAACTATTGATTCTGATGAATGTAAAAAATGGGCAAAACACATAAAGGATAAAATTATTGATAAATTGAGTCCATTTGTGGTTGTTTCAGTTTTATGGGATACAAATGATTTACTTGGATATAAAGATAGTCCAACAGATAGAGGTAAGGAAACTTTATTACAACTAATGGAGAATAAGATATATGTAGGAACTAATCAATAAGGAAGGGGTGTAAATTTGAGTTTCAAATATGACATATTAGGTAAGGTTAGATTCGGAAATGAGTTGGAAGATATTTTGAAATTAAAAGGTATCAAAGATATAGACTCCTTTCTGAATCCTACTATCAAAAATACAGAGAGTGAATTACTCTTTGATAATATAGAAAAAGCAAGAGATGTGTTTATAAAGCATATAAGCAATAAAGATGTTATAGATTTACTGGTAGATTGTGATGTTGATGGATTTACATCAGCATCCAATATTTATCAGTATATAAAAAGATTAAATCCTGACATTGAAGTTAGATGTTTTATTCACAAAGGTAAAATTCATGGATTATCTGAATTTGTGGATAGTATGTGTGAAGATGATTCAAAGCTTGTTATTGTTCCAGATGCAGGATCAGGAGATTCAAAAGAATGTAAGAAACTTATCGAAAGTGGAAAAGATATCATTATTTTAGACCATCATAGTATTGATGCTTCTGATAATCCAGCAATAGTAGTAAACAATCAGCTTTCAGATAAAATAACTGACAAAGCTATGACAGGTGTTGGAATTACATATAAATTCACAAAGCTATTGGATAAGTATTATGGTGTGAATTATGCAGATGATTATTTGGATTTAGTTGCATTGGGGATGATTGGAGATAGGGCTGATACAGTTAATCTTCAAACAAGATACCTTATATTAAAAGGATTGGAACAGATACGAAATAAAGTTAATAAAAATAAACTTATATCTGTTCTAGTAAATGCTCAAATGTATTCAATGAATAATAAAATCACAATAAATGGAATTGGATTTTATATTTGTCCTCTTATGAACTCAATGATTCGTTTGGGAGAATATGAAGATAAATGTTATATGTTTGAAGCATTGTGTAATTCAGATGAGATGCTTGACAGAAAAGTACGAGGAAAAGGTGTAGTCAATATGACTATTCAAGAATACGTTCTAAAGGCTTGCCAATCATCAAATAGAAAACAGAAAAAAATAACAGAGGAAAGTGCTGCTGTTTTATCTGAGGAAATTAAAAAGTTTAATATGGACAAATTACCTATTCTTGTGTGTAATGCAAGAGACGATGTTGATAGTAATTCGACAGGTCTTATTGCTAATAGACTTGCTGATCAGTATCAAAGACCATGTTTGTTGATGAGACGAAAAGGTGATATTTGTAAAGGAAGTGGTCGTGGTAGTGATAAATGTGAAATATTAGACTTTAATCAATGGTGTAAAGATACAGGATTATTCAATAAGGTAGAAGGTCATCCGGGGGCATTTGGATGTGAGATTAATTTTGAAAACACAAATAAACTGTTCTTATTGCTCTCTACAATGCGAAAGATTGATGAGCCAACATATCATGTATATAACGTGTATGATGCAAATCAGATTCATGATCAAATCATTAAAAATGTTGCAAAATGGGATGCGATTTGGGGTAACACAGTGAGTGAACCTATCTTTCTTATTAAGAATATTCCGTGTAATAAATATAATCTTTATCTATTGGGTTCAAAACAGAATAAGATTGAATTTACATATCACAATATCAAATTTGTAAAGCAGACAAAAGGTAGTTCACTAGCTTCCTTATACAAAGAGATCATTTCCATTGGAGATAACTTTGAATTTGATATTGTCGGTAGATTTTCGATTGATTATAAATCTGGTAAAGCTGCTCAAGTGTTAATTGAAGATTGGATGTTTTATAAAAGTGACAAAGTACAAGGATTTTTCGGATAAGGCGGTGGTTTAAATAATAGATAAAAGTAAGATTTGGGGCTACGATTTCGAGGTGTACTCGAAGATTAATTGGTTTTGTGTAACTTTTATTAATCATGAAAATAGAACAAATGAAGTTGTAGTAGTAAACGATAAACAAAAATTAACAGATTTTTATAACAAACATAAGGATGATATTTTTATCTCATATAACGGCAGACAATATGATACAGGAATTTTTAAAGGTATTCTTGATGGAATGAATGTCGGATATGTAAATGATAAACTCATCAAGGAAGGTAAGAAACCTTTTCAAGTAGTGAAAAATGCGAAAAATTATCCTCTGAATGATTATGATGCTATTCTTAAAGATAAATCTTTAAAGCAGTTGGAAGCATTTATGGGTGATGATATTCGTGAGACAGAAGTGGACTTTAATATTGACAGACCACTTACAGATGAAGAAATACAACAGACATTATATTACAACAGACATGATGTAATTGAGGTTTTACGTGTACTTGATTATTGTTGGGATGATTTTGAAGGTCAATTAGATATTATTGAGTTATATGGACTTGATATGTCATACTTCACAAAAACAAAAGTACAGTTAGCAGTTTCTCCAAAAATTCTAAATGCTGTAAACCAGCATACTCTCGATGATGAATTCGACATTAGACTCCCAGAAACAATTCAGTTATCAGATAAATATAAGTTCATTCCAGAATGGTATCTTAATCCTAAGAATTGGAGATACAAAGAACATTTACATTCTGAAGATGATCAACATAACAATCAGTTATGCTGTACAGTTGCAGGAATTCCTCATGTATTTGCATGGGGAGGATGTCATGGTGCAGATGATAAACAGGCTGTGTTTGAAGGAATTATTCTTCATGCCGATGTTGCATCTATGTATCCTACAACAGATATTGAATATGGATTGTTGAGTAGAAAATTTAAGAATCCTGATGACTTTAAACAGATGAGAAATTTCAGATTGAAACTTAAAGCTGAAGGTAATTCAAAGAATAAGGCATTAAAACCTATGATAAATGGTGTATATGGAGCAGGAAAAGATAGAAATAATCCATCTTATGATCCGTTAATGGCTAATTTGACTTGTATATTTGGACAGATGTTCATTCTTGATTTGATTGATAAGCTTGAACCTTATTGTAGATTATTACAAACAAATACAGATGGTATTTTTGTTCTTTGTGAAAATGAAGAGATGAAAAATAAGGTCATCAATATCACAAATGAAGTAGGAAAAAGACTCAAAATGGAATTTGAGATAGATGAATATACCAAGTTGATTCAGAAAGATGTTAATAATTACATTGCTGTTATGAAGAATGGAAAACTTGAGTGTAAGGGTGCAATGGTAAAGTTCAATAAGCCTATTGATAATGATTTACCTATTCTCAATGATGCGGTAAGAAATTATCTTGCGTCAGGTATTCCAGTTGAACAGACAATAAATGAATGTAATGAATATATCAAATTTCAAAAGGTCATTAAACTTTCAGCAAAGTATAAAGAGATTTGGTATGGAAATGGTGTAGCTGCAAAAGATGGAAAAATCTCATCTATAAATGGAGAATTATTAAAGGGTAAGGTACATAGAGTATTTGCTAGTACAAAAGAATCTGACGGATCTATTTATAAGTTAAAGGTTAAAAAAGGTGTTAAATCATATGAACAGTTTGCTAATGCACCAACTCATTTATTTATAGATAATGAGGATATTCACGAAAAAGAAATTCCTGAATACTTGAATAAAGAATATTACATCAATGAAGCAAAAAAAAGAATTGAGATGTTCTTGACTAAGGATGAAGAAAAAGTAGACGAAACACCAAATATTTTATTCAAATGTATGTGTGAAAGTCCTACATTTTATGATTTTTTAGAGAAGTGTTCGGAGAATAATATAACTAAGAAAGTATTAGAACAGTATTTAATTGCAGATTGTTGTTCTAATTATGGAAAAACGAAGAAGTTATTGGTATTCAGAGATTATTTTCTTATGCTATATGGAAAAGATAAAATGACAGTAACTACATTGAATAAAAAAATTTCTGATGAAAACATCAAATCTATTGTCATTTCTAATGCTGAACTGTCGAAAACAGGAAAGTCTTATAACAATCTAAACTCTAAGAAAGCTCTTTTAGAAATATTCAACTATATTCCAGATGAACACATTGATCCATATGAAATTATGGAGATGCAAGTCAATAAGTTTGGAACAGTGAGATATAAGGATTGCTCACTTACAAATAGATATTTTGTTCTTAATACTCGAAACATTATCGCTCCTAATTTAATTCTTTATAACATGAGTAATGGAGAAATTCAGTATAGAAAGATTAAGAAAGAAATTTTCAAAATACTTCCTTTACATGATGGTGACATTATTGATGTTAAAAATTCTGAAAAACAATTCGGAATGAAAATCATAGGAAAAGATGATGAAGGAAAAAATATTGTGGTTGCTGATATAGATAAGGAATATGACGTAATTACACAATATGACATAGTTTATAGAAAGTACGGTAAAGGAAATTCGCTTCTAACAGATTGTGAGGTATGCTAGTGGAAGAAGAAAAGATTTTAAAATTTGAATGTACTTTGGATAGGATTTTCTATCCAAAGTATTGTAAAAAAGTTGAGTCTGGTGAGTTCGCTATATTCAGTGCTGTTATAACGAAATGGCTTGAGAATAAAGTAGATGAGCTTTATACAATCAAAATGAAAGGCAATTGTTGTAGCCTTGAATATGGAACTACATATAAGGTTTTCTGTAAATTAGCAGAAACACACGAACAATATGGAGATACATATGAAATTGTGTATATCAGCAAATGTATTGATATTTCAAGCAAGGACAAACAGAAAGAATTTTTGAAAAATGTTTTGAATGAAAATCTTGTTGATAAATTATTTGATGAGTATGATGATGTGATTCAGCTTTTGGAAAATAGAGATGTGAAATCTCTTATGAAGATAAAAGGTATCGGAAATCAAGTGGCTTTAAAAATGATTGACGAATATGAAGAATCTAAAGATTATAGCTCTATTTATATGGAACTCGGTCAGTTGGGATTAACACATACTTTCATTAAAAAACTTGTAGATTTTTATCATTCACCAGACACAGTAATTGATATAGTTAGAAATAACCCATATGATCTCGTGCGTGTAGAGGGTGTTGGATTTAAGAAAGCAGATGAAGTTGCTTGTAAAGTAGGAATTGGTCAGTATGACATTAGACGAATCAAAGGATTTTTATTACATCACTTAAATGACCAAGGAGAAGCAGGTAAGAGTTATCTTAATTATCAGGAACTTATGAAAGCATTGTATGATACTTTGGGATTTGTACCAGAAGAGGTTGTAAATGCTACTGCAAAACAGATGATTGACAATGAAGATGTAGTTGTACTTGATAATGGATCGAAAATTGCACTTAAAAAGTTTTACAATTTGGAGAATAACATAATGAAAGAACTTATGAGACTTCAGATTGGACTTGTGAAAGTAGTAGAAAATGATTCAGATGAAGTAAGTATTCACGATGATTATATTCCAAAGTCATTCAATATTGGTAATTGGGAATCAATTGTTAAAAAAGTAGAAGAAAAACAAGGCTTTGATTTTACAGAAGAACAGAGAGCTGCTATCAAATTGAGTCTTGACAATCATGTTATGGCTTTAACTGGTCTGGCTGGTGCAGGAAAAACCAGCACAGCCAATGGTATTTGTTCATTATATGACGATTACAATATTTTAGCTTGTGCGTTATCTGGTAAAGCAAGTGTAAGAATCACAGAAGCGACTGGATTACCTGCAAGTACAATTCATAGAGCTTTAGGATATCAAAATGGTGAGTTTATGTTCAACAAAGAGAATAAATTAGCAGTAGATATTGTTCTGATTGATGAAGCAACTATGATAAACGGTACATTGTTTTTATCTTTACTAGAAGCAATTCCAACAGGAGCAAAAGTAATTATTATGGGAGATGTTCAACAGCTTACTCCAATCGGTAATTGCCAGGTATTCGCTGATATTCTTGATAGTAATGTACTTCCAGTTGTAAAACTTACAAAGCCACATAGACAGGCACTTATGAGTGGTATCATTCCAACATCAATTAAAGTAGCGAAACAGGAACAGATTTTTGATAATAAATTTGAAGGAAATGCTATTCTTGGTGAATTAAAAGATATGGAATTAGATATATCAAATTCAAAAGAGTCTATGGCAGATTGTATTATTCGACACTTCCAAATAGAGATGGAAAAATTCAACGACATCATGGAAGTTCAAGTATGTGTTCCTATGAGATTAAAAGGGGAACTATCTTGTTATAATCTTAACACAAAAATCCAAAATCTTTATAATCCAAAATTCAATGATGGTAATGAGATTGAAATTTTCTTAGAGAAAAAGAATGATGAAGCTAAGAAATATATTATTAGAGTTGGAGATAAGGTACTTAACACAAAAAATAATTATAAGTGTACAAATACTGATGGTGATATAACACCTGTATTTAATGGAAATATAGGCATTGTTAAAGCAATCGAAGATAACGGATATTGCACAATTGATTTTGTTGGTATTGGTGAAGTGTTATTCAGTAAAGGTGATTCAAAAAATCTTGAACTTGCATATGCTTGTACAGTTCATAAAATGCAAGGATCTGGTTTTACTTCAACCATTGTTGGTATGGACACAGGAAGTTACATAATGAATAATTCAGAATTGCTTTACACAGCAATCACAAGAGCAAAGAAATATTGTGTGTTAGTTGGTAACAATTATGCTATTACAAAAGCTATCCAAACAAAAGAGGTAAAAACAAAGCAGACATTTTTAAAAAATATGTTACTTGAAAACGCTTATAGATTAAAAGAAGACAAAAAAGGAGAATAAATATATGGCGAACATTTATGAATTAACAGGACAATTCCTTCAGCTTTTAGATATGTTAGAGGATGAAGAAGTAGACGAGCAGGTAATTATGGATACTCTTGAATCAGTTGAGTATGAGATTGAGGACAAGGCTGATGGATATGCAAAAATTATCAAAGCTCTTGAAGCAGATGTAGATGGTATTCAGAAAGAGAATGATAGACTTACATCTCGTAAAAAGACATATGAGAATAGAATTAAGTGGTTAAAGCAGAATCTTGAAATGTGTATGAGAGCAACTGGTAAGAAGAAGTTTACAACTGATTTATTCTCATTCAACATTCAGAAGAATGGTGGTAAGAGAAAACTTACAATTGATGTGGATGTAGAGAATATTCCAGAAGAGTATCGTATTAAGCAGCCAGACGCAGTTAATGGAGATAAATTAAGAGAATATTTAAAAGAGAATGGTCTTGAAGGTCAGGATGGTTCACTTAATTGTGAATGGTGTCATTTAGAGTCACAGGGAGAGAGTTTGAGAATCAGATAATAAATTTGGATTTCTGGAATGCCCATAAATAGGGCGTTTCAGAGACTAAAAAAGCCAAGGAAAGACGGATTTCATGCCGTTATCAGCACAATATATAGTGGTTGGATAAACACACAACTTCTATATATAGTACATAACAAAGGAGATGATACTACATATATGAAATTTTATGAACGATTAGAACACTGGTCATATTTATTAAAATCAAAAGCATTATATCATGAGCTGAAATATTATGTAAAGAAACGACAAAGACATATTAAACGATTATATAGTTTTAATAGTAGAGGGATCGGTAAAACATATAATCTGATGAAGATTAGTGGTAAATATAAAATTCCTGTTATTGAACCGATGGGAAGCATGGCAGATTATGCATATAAAATGCACTTAAAATTCAATCCAATTGTACTTACACCAAGTCAGTTGAGAGGGAGAGCGCAGCCAGGAACAATTATATTGGTTGATGAAAAACAATTATTGAATGAAAATGCTAAATCTGAATTAGATAGATATATACAAGTTGGATTTGAAACAGAGAATTAAATATAAGGAGAATACTTTATGAGTTCAACAAGAGACAATACATACACAAATACAGATAACAGAACATTTTATCTTTCTGACGATGTAGATAATGAATCTATTGGAAAATTGATGTGGTATCTTTTATATCAGATTCGAGAAGACGATGAGAAAGATGAAAAAGAGAAAGATTATAAACGTGAGCCAATTAAACTATACATCAACTCGTATGGTGGATCTGTTTATGATATGTGGGGATTAATTGATGTCATTCTTAATAGCAAAACTCCAATCTATACATATTGTACAGGATATGCAATGAGTGCAGCTTTTAAGATTTTCTTAGCAGGTCATAAGAGATATTGTTACAAGCATTCGACATTTATGTATCATCAAATGAGTTGTTGGAGAAGTGGTAAATACCAAGATTTGGTAGAAGACAGAGAAGAAATGGACTGGCTGAATAAAAAGATTGAAGAATATGTAATCGACAGAACCAATCTCACAAAAGATGATATTAATGAGATTCGTGAAAAGAAGAAAGATTTCTATATTCATTCTGATAAAGCAGTCAAGTATGGAATTGTTGATGAAGTTTTGTAGAGAATAGAGAATAATACAGTAGCAAGAATCGACAGTTTCTTGCGAAAATTAGGAGGTAGGATATGCTAGATGAAATTTTCAATGAAATAAAAGAACTGCAAAGATATAAAGAAAAATATCTATACGCAAAAAAAGACAAGCAGCGTATGTCGGATTTGTTATATGAATACATGATAAAAGAATATGACAATATGTCGAAGCAAGAGAGAATATCAAAATATGAAGAAGAATGTTGTAGGCATTGTAGATATAGAGGTTATTGTGAATTCGATTTTCCTGAAAACATTTATGAGCCAGTTAGGAGCGATAAAGCATGGATTCCGGGTAGAAAGACCTGTGGTAGATTTGAGATGTCTTAAATATATTAGAAATTTGGAGGAATAAATGGAAATTTTAGGAAACAATTTATATAAATTTTTCAGCAGGATAGATCCTGTAGGTAAATATGCAGATATTACTTACGCAAGCACAAACTATGAAGTGTGGAAAGTATCAGAAGAATTATTTAAAAATATGTGCGATATGCCAGAAGAAAACTTTGTTAGATTAGCCGGCGAGGATGCATGGTGGAGACAATGTGATGGTAGTGTACTTGGTGTTCCTGATACAAAATTTAAAGTAAATGGTAAGTATATAATTGGATGGGATATACCAATTTGTGCAAGCAAAATAGGTTACAAATATGAAAATTTAACCGATTATCTTTGTAACTGTTTAGGTGTTTCTTCTGCTAAGAATATATGTGCTTGTTGTGTGGATCTTGCTAAATATAACAACATGACTATGGCAGAACTGTTTGAAAAGTATGGAGAATAATAGTATATAACACAAAACAACAAAATCGAATTTTCAATGGAGGATTTGTATGGCAGAATCAACATTTTTTGATGATTGGACAATTAACAGAATATAAAGGATATATAGGAAATTGTGGTGGTAGTTGTGAAGTCAGTGGAGATGTCAAAGGTGATATAGACGCAGGTGGTTCTGTAACTTGTGGAAATGTATCAGGTGATATAGATGCTGGTGGAAGTGTGAGATGTAGAAGATAAGGAGAGTAATTATAATATTAAGATTTTAGCTTTAACAATTTTATTTATTTTGATGTTTTTTAGAATTAAAGGTGCGCCAAGCGCATTAAGTAAAACACTATGGCGAAAGAGAATGATTAAGCAACTTGCAAAAAATAAAGAGAATAATAATGGAGAGCCATTGAGTGATGCAATGCAAGGAGTTTCAATATTGATTTTATTCTTTATGGAACTATTCTTAATCATCTTTTACATAATGTTAGGAAACAAAATTGGAACAACTGAATTTATTGTAATGTCTGCCCTACAGGTATTTACTTGTTTATGGTCATTGGGTGTAAGCTTGTCAGAAGTAAAAACAGCTTTTAGTTACAATATTGAGGATTTTAAGTTTCACAGATTTCAGTTGTTGTTTAATGTGGTGTTAGATTATATCTATTATCCGTGGGCGATTTACATGTTATTAAAGTAACAAAAAAGGAGAACAAAAAAAATGGACACAATTGTTGTAAATTTATTTGGTGAACCATCAGCAGGTAAGAGTACCTGTGCAATGGATATTACAGCACAATTAAAAAGACACGGTATCAATGCTGAATATGTTTCGGAGTTTGCCAAGGATAAGGTATATGAAAATAATGGTGAAGTATTTAAACATCAGGAATATTTATTTGGCAAACAATCATTCAAGATGGGTAGAGTTAAGAATAAAGTGCAGGTTATGATTGTTGACTCTCCCTTAATATTAAGCGCTGTATATAACAATGACGAAGTGTTGGGAGAAGACTTTAATAAGACTGTACTGAATGTGTTTAATTCATACAACAATAGAAATTATCTACTCACAAGACACCATTCTTATGAAAACGAAGGAAGATTCCAGAATGAAGACGAAGCAAAAGAAGTGAGAAAAGAAATTATTGATAAGTTAAATCAGTACAATATTAAATATGAAGAGATTGATTCTACAGAACCAAATTGTGAATACATAGTAGAAGAAGTTATGGAGGAAATTAGAAATGAACAGCAAAGGACACTTATTTATTAGTTTAGGAAAATCAGCAATCAGAGTAATTGGTGGAATTGTAACATTAGTGAATGGTTCGATTATTCCATTAGCAGTAGGAATTATTGTTGCTGAAATTGGCGGTGTGTTAGAAGAATTGGTTGATGAGAGATAACAGGAATCCATTATTTCATGTAAGGACAGGAGGAAGCAGGAGGAATTTTGTATGATCAAAGTAATTTGTGATATGTGTGGAAAGGAAATTGATTATAATTTAGATGGCGTAAATGTAGATTTTAACCATTATGGTAGCGTAAAAATGAATGGCAAGCAGAAAGAGTATCAAGTATGTAACAAATGCGCTGAAAAGATTGATTTGTACATCAATGATAGTCAGAAAAAATAATTTATTTAAACTTTCATAGGTATATTCATTAGGGCAATTCGCTCAATTTCGTAAATAAAAATAATCAGGAGGTGATTATTATAGAATGGTACGTTTATTATCATGATTCCAATGCACAAAAAATTATTAAATGGAATATATTCAATCATGGAAGTTTTAAAAAAGAAGTTGATGTACTTTTAAAAGAGAAAATAGATAAGGATGATTTCTCTGAAAAATTAAAAAGAGAAGTGATGTATTATTTTTGGTCTAAGTGTGAATATGAAATAATTTTATCACCTTGGACTGGACGAGCAGATGACATTAAGATTGATGTTTATGACCAAATAATGATGAATTTTGATAGGCTTGTTGATTACTGCTGGAACGAAAGGAGGAACGAAAGTAAATGAAGAAAAGGGTATTAATAGGATTAGGGTTAATAATTATTATTTGCCTTATTCTGTTTGTATTAGGAGCATTATGTTTACAAGTGGAGTTGGGAGTCATTAGTGTTATTGCAGGTATAACATTAGGAAATTGGTCGTATGATTTGACAGATTATATTTGTAAGAAACTTGATAAAACAAAAGAACAGGAGGAATAGAAGTGGGAACAATTAAAATTTTACCTGAAACAACTAAGAACCCAATTACATTAATGGGAACAAGGGCAGGATGTTGTTGGAATGCTAATATTTCTGATAACGAAAAGAATTATAAACGTGGTATGGATTGTATTAAGTCTAACCACGGACGTGTCATGGAATATGTAAATGTAGAAATGATTATAGATGGATATTCGGCAAAAACAATTCGAGAATATTACACTCATATAGTTGGAGCAAGCAGATTACAAGCAAGTACAAGATATATTGATTATTCTAAAGGAGAAGGTTTTGATTATGTAACACCACAATCAATTAGTAACGATGAAGATGTTGCTGCAACATGGCATAGTGTTATGAGTTATATTAACACTAATATTCAGCATCTCATTAATAACGGAGTACCAGTTGAAGATGCAACAATGTTACTCCCGTTGGCTTATTGTACAAAAATGATAGATAAACGCAGTTTGAGAAGTCTTGTTGAAATGAGTAGAGTTAGAATGTGCAGTCGTGCTTATTGGGAATACAGAGAGTTATTCAAAGACATTTGCAATGCATTAAGAGAATATTCAAATGAATGGAAGTGGATTGTAGATAATCTTTTCCATGCAAAATGTGATGAAGTTGGTTATTGTACAGAAAGCAAGTCGTGTGGCAGAAGACCAACAAAGGATGTTTTGGAAAAAAGATATATACTTTTAGAAGAGTCTAAAAATCCTTTGTCTATAAAGAGATTTGCAAATAGAATTCACTACTAAATTAAATACTCAATATAAAGGAGACGTATGAGAAATCCAGAAAGAATAGATGAATTTACAACAGAGTTAAATAGAGTATGGAAAACATATTATCCAGATTGGCGTTTCGGGCAATTTATGTCTAATTTTCTTGGTTTTGTTGGTGGAATTAAGGGAGTAGATATTTTCTTTCCAGAAGAATCAGAAATGCTTGCATACTTAAAAGAATATTGTGGAGAGGAAACAAATGAGAATAAAAATTCATAGAACTAAAGAACTGATAGAAAAATTAAATAAAGCTTCTGATGCCTATTATAATTCAAATCATCCAATTATGTCAGACTATGAGTTTGATAAATTATATGAAGAATTAGTTAATCTTGAAAAAGAAACAGGAACAATCTTTAACAATAGTCCAACACATAATGTTGGATATTCAATCGCAGATGAATTAAAAGAAGTAGAACACAATCATCTAATGCTTTCACTTGATAAAACGAAGTCAGTAGAAGAGTTGATTGAATTTGCAGATGATAATAACTGTTTCTTGTCTGTGAAATGTGATGGATTAACTACCTCATTGCACTATATTGATGGTGTGTTAGTTTCAGCAGAGACAAGAGGAAACGGTGTGACAGGACAAGATGTTCTTCAGAACGTGCTTACGATGAGTAATGTTCCAAAGGAAATCCCATACAAGGACGAGCTTATTATTGATGGCGAGACAATTATTGGATGGGATACATTTAATAAGATCAATGAGAATCTACCAAATCAAGATAAGTATAAGCATCCGAGGAATCTTGTATCTGGCTCATTACAGTTGCTAAATAGTAAAGAGGCTGCTGAAAGAAATATGAGATTTATTGCTTGGCGAGTGATTAATGGATTTAATCATGAATCAGTATTCTTTGATTTAAAAGAAGCAGAGAAAAATGGATTTGAGACAGTTCCAATGTGGACTTATTCAAATAATTCATCTGATAAAAACAATATTCGTCAAATGCTAGATGATTTAAGAAAACAAGCTGATAACCATAATATTCCTTATGATGGTGCTGTTATGGCGGTTGATGATTATAAAATTGCTGAATCTATGGGACGCACAGATAAATTCTTCAGACATTCGATGGCTTATAAATATGAAGACGAATTATTTGAAACTGTGCTTACAGATATTGAATGGAACACTTCAAAGACAGGTTTAATTAATCCTGTGGCGATCTTCGAGCCAGTTGACTTAAATGGAGCGATTACAACAAGAGCAACGCTTCACAATATTACATATATTAAAGATATGATGCTTGGAATTGGAGATAAGATTAGAGTTTATCGTTCAAATATGGTTATTCCCAAAGTTCATGATAGTATTGATAAGAGTGGTAATTTTAAGATCCCAGATAAATGTCCTATTTGTGGACAACCTACAAGGATAGTAAAAGAAAATGATTCAGAAGTGCTTGTATGCACTAATGATAATTGTAAGGGTAAGCTTCTTGGCAAACTTACACATGCGGTGTCGAGAAATGCACTCAACATTGATGGATTGTCAGAAGCGACCATTGAGAAATTTATTAATCTTGGTTGGTTGAATTCAATCAAAGACATATATAATTTATCCGAACACAAAGATGAGATGAAAAAACTTGATGGTTTTGGTTCTAAATCAGTAGAAAAACTTCTTGATTCAATTGAAAAATCTCGTAATACAAGTCTTCAACGTTTTCTTTGTAGTTTATCTATCCCACTTTTAGGAAATTCGGCAAGTAAAGATATATCCGAATTTTGTGAAAATAATTTTAATTCATTTGTTGGTGCATTAACAGAGGGTGGAAAACATGCTTTTACTTCAATTAATGGTATTGGCGAAGCGTTAGGAAAATCCATTATTAATTATTGGAACAAACATAATGAAGAAATTATGGATTTGGTACAAGAGTTTACATTTTCAAAAGATGAAAAAATTGAAAAAGTTGAAAATGATAAAATTAACGAAAAAGTATTTGTAGTTACTGGTTCAGTACATCATTATAAAAATCGTAATGAATTAAAAATAGATATTGAGAAAAACGGTGGTAAAGTTACAGGTTCAGTAACATCTAAAACAGACTATCTTATCAACAACGATATTAATTCTAACAGTTCTAAAAATAAAAAAGCAAAAGATCTTAATGTTCCAATCATTTCAGAAGAGCAATTCATATCTATGCTCAGATAATCAAAAAAGTTAAAAATTAAATAGAGAATATATAAAAGAGGTGATAAACAATTCAACAGCATAAACGAATAATCTATGCAAAAGACTTAATTAAAGAATTAGAAAAACATCCTGATGCGTTTGTATGTGTTGGTAAACTTGGTGACGATTTTGGAAGATATGACCAAAGGGTACTTAATACGTTTTTACGTGATGGACAGACATTAGTCTTAAATATAGAAAACTACAAGGAAAATAACTTCGTAAAATATTATGAAGGTTAAAATTAAAGGAGGATATATGAACCGAATTAGAGCAGTAATAGCAATTATATGTGTGTGTAGCAGTTTGTTGTCAATAGATGATATTTCAGCTAAAGATGAACAGCCTGTCCCCACGTTTCATAAGATAATTCATAAAACGCCACAACTTCAAGCTAAGAAGAAATATAAGATAGGTTATATTAATGGAACAAACATATACATTCGAACTAAACCAACAACAAAGAGTAAACATTTATCGAGAATGTTGATATATGGCAACAAGGTTAAATACAAGAAAGTTAATAGTAAATGGTCTAGTGTAAAGTCTAAAAAGATGCATTTTAAAGGTTATATCATGACTAAATACATCTCAAAAAGTCTTAAAAAGGGAACTACTTATACCAATATTCCATCGTATAAACTGTGGTCTTATATGGATTACAGATGTATTACCAATACTTCTAGCAAACAATACAAACTTCAAAGACGTGCTTATACAGGCAATTATGGTATTCGTCAAGTTAAGGGTAGATATTGTATAGCAGTTGGATCATATTACACAACAAAAATTGGAACAAAAATAGATTTAGTTCTAAATAATGGGACAGTTGTTCCTTGCATATTGGCTGACTGCAAAGCTAATAAGCATACTGATAGATATAATCAAAAGACACCAGATGGCTCATTAGTAGAATTTGTTGTTAATACATCTAGTTTGACTAGGATGGCTCGTAGAATGGGAGATATTTCATATAGTAATTCAAAGTGGCGTTCAAAAATAAAGAAAATAGTTATATATAAATAGGAAATAACTAATGAAAGAATACATAATTAGATTAGATAATTCAGAAAAATTAAAGTCATTTTCTAAATTCATATCTCAATTTTCTTTTCAAATTAATGCTTTAGAAGGACGAAAAGCAGTCAATGCTAAAAGCATATCTAAACTTCTATTACTAAATCTTGATAACGAGATTAAAATTCATGCTTATATTAACAGTCTAAAAGAATATCAAAAATTTGAAAAAGGAATTGGAGAATATATATGAGTAAAGAAATTAAATTAGGAACAAAAAAATATCCTTATTGTTCAAATCGCACATGTGAAGATTTCGAATGTATAAGACATTGGAATTATGCACCTTGGAATGTATTAATTATGCGAGAAGATTATGAACCGAATAGTAAGGGTATTTGTAAAAATAAGTTAAAGTAGGGAGGGAGATAAATTATGTCAACAACAGGAATTGTATTGTTATCAATTGTTTATTGTAGGACTCTTGTTTGGCATTATGACTATTAGCTTATGTCAGGCTGCTTCTGATAGAGATGATAATATTCGTTATCCATTGGATAGTGATTTTGTAGAAACAGATGAAGAAAGTTAGGTGAAAATATGGTTATTTTAATTGGCAAATCTGCGTCAGGAAAAGATACAGTTGCAAAAAGATTAATTAAAGATTATGGCTATCAGAAAATTGTCACTTGGACAACTAGACCAATGCGACCGGGAGAGAAACAAGATATTACATATCACTACACTTCAGATGAAGAATTTCAGGACAAGATTGAGGAAGGATTCTTTGCTGAGTGGAAGAAATATGATTCAGTATTCGGAACTTGGTATTATGGAACACCATTGTTAGAGATTGAAAGTTTTACTGATGAAAACAGAGTGATTATTATAACTCCTGATGGATATGAAAACATTCGCCAATATCTTGATCGGACTACTTTAGTAGTCTATTTAGATGTAAAAAATAGTATTCTAAAAAAGAGATTAAAAAAACGTGGTGATAATCCAAAAGAGATTAAGAGAAGATTAAAAAGTGACAATGAAGACTTTAAAGGAATTAAAGATAAAGTCCATGTGGTTATTGAAAACAATAATCGTGACATTGATGAAATTACAAAGATGGTTCATAAAATGCACGAAATGCGAAAGAGGTAAAAGATGAAAGATTTTAATATATATTTAGCAGGTGGAATGCAAAATCTTAGTTTTGACGTGTCTAATATTTGGAGAAACAATGTAATAAAATCATTCAAAAATGTGTATTCATATAGCAACGTTAAATGTATTAATCCAAATGATTATTATAATTTCAAAGAGGTTACATATGACAGTCAGCATGAAGTTATGGATTTTGACTTATATAAGGTACGTCATTCTGATTTAGTCATCGTCAACTTCAATGATGTAAAGTCGATAGGAACAGCGATGGAACTAGCAGTTGCACACGAAAATGGTATTCCTATCATTGGATTAAATGAAGAACATAATGAACTTCATCCTTGGGAAAGTTGTGTGTGCAATAAGATATTCCACAATATGCAGAAGATGATTAGATATATTGCTGATTATTATTTAAATTAAATAATGAAACAATAGTGAAAGAATAGTAAAAAAATGAATAGTGATAAAAAGAAATTATTAATAGAACTTATATGTAAAGAACAAACAGAGATGATTGTTGAAGATCATTCTCAGTACGATTCTGACCGATATAAGGCATTAGAGGAACTAAAGGTAAAGATTAAGGACATGTAATTTGAAATACTAATTTTAAATAGGTTTTTGGAAAGGAGAAAAGGATTGAAAGTATTAAAAAGAGATTGTACAGAAGTAAATTTTGATAAGTCAAAGATTTCAACAGCAATTCTTAAAGCAATGAAGAATGGTTCAGGTATTGTAAAACCAAAAATTGCCGAAGATATTGCAAATGAGATTGAAGAAATATATAAAGATAAAGAAGAAATAAGTATATCTGATGTTGAATCAATGGTTTATGATAAATTAATCACAAAAAAACAGAGACTTACTGCAAAAGCTTATGAAGGATATAGGAGTATTCGTGAGTTTCAGAGAGAAAATGAGAATACAACAGATTCCGAGATTGATGAACTGTTAGATGGTGAAAGCGAATATTGGAATACTGAAAATTCCAATAAGGATTCAAAAGTATTAAATACTCAGCGTGATTATATGGCAGGAATTGTTAGCAAAGATATTTCTCGTAGATTTTTACTTCCACCAGAAATTGTACAAGCAAATGATGAAGGTATTATTCATTTTCATGATATTGACTATTTTGGTATGAAAGCGATGAGCAACTGCTCACTTATCAACCTTGAAGATATGTTACAGAATGGTACTTGTATTAATAAAGTAAAGATTGAAAAGCCTCATAGATTTATTACTGCTTGTACAATCGCTACTCAGATTATTCTTGGTGCTACATCACTTCAGTATGGAGGGGCTACAATTACTCTTACACATTTAGCCCCATTTGTAAGAGATAGTTACAACAAATACTATGAGAAATATAAGTCATGGGGATTTTCTGGTGAAGATTGTAAGAGATATGCAGAAGCTGATACCAAAAAAGAAGTGGCAGATGGTGTTCAGACTTTTAACTATCAGTGTAATTCTATGTCTAACTCAAATGGACAGTCTCCTTTTTTGAGTGTATTTATGTATCTTGGAGAGACTACAGAGTATAAGAAGGAACTTGCAATGATTATTGAGGAATTTCTTAATCAGAGATTACTTGGTCTTAAAAATGAAGTTGGCATATATGTCACACAAGCATTTCCAAAGCTTCTCTATGTCTTAGAAGAAGATAATATTCATGAAAATTCCCCTTATTGGTATTTAACAAAACTTGCAGCTAAGTGTACTGCAAAGAGAATGAACCCCGATTATATTTCAGAGAAGATTATGAAGAAATATAAAGAAGGTAACTGTTTTCCATGTATGGGCTGCCGTAGTTTCCTTTCACCTTATAAAGATGAAAATGGTTATTATAAATTTTATGGAAGATTTAATCAGGGCGTTGTCACATTGAATCTTGTGGATGTAGCGTTATCATCTGAAGGCGATTATGAAAAGTTTTGGGATTTGATGGAACAGAGAACAGAATTATGCCATAAGGCATTACTTTGCAGGCATAAACGATTAGAAGGAACATTATCTGATGTCGCACCTTTATTATGGCAGTATGGAGCATTTGCAAGACTTAAAAAAGGTGAAAAGATTGATAAGTTACTTCATAATGGATACGCAAGTATTTCTCTTGGATATGCAGGTTTATATGAATGTGTAAAATATATGACTGGTAAATCACATATTGATTCACAGGAAGGTCATAATTTTGGTATTAAAGTAATGCAGTTTATGAATGATAAATGTGACCAGTGGAATAAAGAACATTATATTGGATTTTCAATTTACGGATCTCCAATAGAAAACACAACGTATAAATTTGCAAAGTGTCTACAGAAGCGTTTTGGAATCATTAAAGGTATTACAGATAGAAACTATATCACAAACAGTTATCATACATTTGTAAAAGAACCAATTAATGCATTTGATAAACTTGCTAAAGAATCAGAATTTCAGGCGTTATCACTTGGAGGTGCAATATCTTATGTTGAGACAGATGGATTGGTAAATAATGTAGATGCTATTTTGGAAATGAATAAATTCATCTATGACCATATCATGTATGCAGAAGAAAATACAAAATCTGATTACTGTCAGGTTTGTGGTTATGACGGTGAAATCAAAATTATTGATGAAGGTGGCGAACTTATTTGGGAATGCCCAAATTGCCACAATAGAGATAAAGACAAGATGAATGTAGCGAGAAGGACTTGCGGATATATTGGAACTAATTACTGGGGAAAAGGACGTACTCAGGAAATTAAGGAGAGATATGTTCATATGACAGATATTGCGGAGGATTTATAATGAGATACGCACAGATTAGATCTATGGATATTTCTAATGGGGAGGGAGTTGGAGTCTCCCTCTTCGTCCAAGGTTGTCCATTTCACTGTAAAAACTGTTTTAATTCTGAAACATGGGATTTTAATGGTGGTAAGGAGTGGACAGAAGAAACAAAAAATAAATTTATGGAACTCATTGATAGACCGTATATCAGACGAGTTTCCATATTAGGGGGTGAACCTCTCCACGAAAACAATCTCTCTGAAGTCTTATCTCTTGTTAAAGAAATTCGTGAAAAATTCCTAGATAAAACAATATGGCTCTATACAGGTTATTCTATAGAAGAGATTGCAAATTTTAATACCAATTCTTATTCTGTAGTTCAACAATACTTTAACAATAACAATTTTATTAGACATAGTATATTAATCTACGTAGATGTTTTAGTAGACGGAGAATATATAGACGAACAAAAAGATCTCACACTCAAATGGCGTGGCTCAAAAAATCAAAGAGTTATTGATGTTCAACAAACATTAGAACAAGGAAAGGTAGTTTTATATTGTGAATAAATTAAATAAAAACGATACTGTTTACTTTGTTAAAATTCCACCAAATCCTGAATTTGCAGAAATATATGATTTACATATCAGAACCGTGGCAGAGGATTATTATGTAGGATTAGGTAATACAACAAATAAACATGCTTATGTATTCAAAGATAAGGATATTGATAAAGCAGTTTTTCTTGATAGAGCAGATGCATTAGAAAAAATGATGGAACTAAAAGGAGGATACTATGGAAATTAAGATTAAAAAATTAAACGAAAATGCAATTATTCCAACTAGAGGAAGCGAACAAGCTGCTGGTTATGATTTATATGCCTGCACTGATGAAAGAATATTAATTAACCCCCATAAAACTGTAAAAGTTGGTACAGGATTATCCATAGAAATTCCAGATGGTTATTTTGGGGCAATTTTTGCAAGAAGTGGATTAGCAACAAAACGTGGTATTAGACCTTCTAATTGCGTTGGTGTTTGCGACTCAGATTACCGTGGAGAATATATAGTTGATTTACATAATGACACAAATGGAATAAAAATGATTGAACCAAACGAAAGAATCGCTCAATTAATAGTAATGCCATACTTATCTGTTGACTTTAAAGAAGTAAATGAATTATCTGATACTAACAGAGGTGTAGGTGGATTTGGCTCAACTGGAAGGACGTGATTATGAATAATAAAGAAGATAGTGCTGACTAGACATTATCTTCTTTTTGTTTCACGTGAAACAGGAAAGTAATGGTTTTCAGTCTCAGGGGTTAAAATGCAAGTCAGTTCGTGCTATAATAAGAAGATAATAAGCTGAAAGACTCTGCTAGAAACAGTGAACTAGTCTATTTTAGTTACATAATATTTTATTGATAGAAATCTGAGTTTATGTTTGATGGCAGAGGACAAGAGGGAGAATGCTATGCATGTAATTGCAGTAGATGCTATGGGTGGCGATAATGCGCCACAAGCAATTGTAGAGGGTGTCAACCAAGCTATAGCAGATTTCAAAGATATTGAAATCCAGCTTTATGGTGATGAAGCTAAAATTAAGACCTATTTGACAGCGAATGAACGTGTGAGCATTGTGCATACTGATGAAAAGATAAATTCGGATGATGAGCCAGCTAAAGCCATTCGTAAGAAGAAAAAAGCTTCAATGGTCTTAGGTGCACAGGCTGTTAAGGAGAAAAAAGCAGGTGCCGTGATTTCTGCGGGAAATACAGGTGCTCTTCTGGCTGCAGGTCTCTTCGTGGTAGGACGTATTAAGGGAGTTGAGCGTCCAGGTCTTATGTCAACAATGCCAAGTTTTACTGGTCAACCCTTTGATATGCTTGATTTGGGTGCTAATGCGGAAAATACAGCTAGTCATTTGCATCAATATGCTATTTTAGGATCTTTCTATGCTAAAAATGTGCGTGGAATTGCTAACCCTCGTGTAGGTCTCCTTAATAATGGGACTGAGGAAACAAAGGGGGATAGTCTTCGTAAGGAGGCTTTTGAGCTCTTATCTAAGGAGCCAAGTATTAACTTTGTTGGTAATGTTGAGGCGCGTGAAATTATGTCTGGAGCTGCTGATGTGGTAGTTGCTGATGGTTTCACAGGAAATGCAGTTCTCAAGGCAATCGAAGGAACGGGACTTGGTGCCATGAAGACCCTTAAGTCAGCTATCATGAATGGTGGTCTTAAAGCTAAGTTAGGTGCCTTCCTATTGAAAGACAGCCTAAAAGGGATGAAAGAGACTATGGATTACTCTAGCGCTGGAGGTGCGGTTCTCTTTGGTCTTAAAGCTCCTGTAGTAAAATGTCATGGATCTAGTGATGCTAAGGCGGTTTACTACACCATTAAGCAGGTTCGTACGATGCTTGATACTAAGGTTGTTGAGCAGCTAGTTGAAGCCTTTAGTCCGAAAGAGGAGGCTAACTGATGAGTAGAGTAGAAATTCTTCAGAAAATGCAGCTCGTTATTCAAGAGCAGATGGGGAAAGAGGACATTGTTTTAACCGAAGCTACCAAATTAGATGACTTGGGTGTGGATTCAATAGAGCTTATGGAATTCATTATTAATTTGGAGGATGAGTTCGACCTTGAGATTTCCGATGATACTATTGACCATATGGTTAAGGTAGCTGATTTGTTGGACTATTTGTCTGGGGAATTGATTAAAGAATAAGAAAGCTATACATAATAATATAATCGTTGTGTACTATACGATTGTTATTTTGTTGGAGTGAGGCAAGAAACTAAATGTTATATGGATTTAGTTCTGTCACACTCCTTTTTTCTATACATTATTTATTAAGAAACTCTAAAAAAGGACTAAAACACGAACGTTATTTTTTTACTCAAGTAATAAAGTTTGCTATATGTTGGTTTTTGGATTCTGGTGTGGTATAATTAAGACGAATAAACTTGAAAGGCGAACAATTCCATGTCAAACCAACTGATTTATACTGGGAAAGCTAAAGATATTTATAGTACAGAAGACGAAAATGTGATTAAGTCGGTCTATAAGGACCAGGCAACCATGCTTAATGGTGCTCGTAAGGAGACTATTAAAGGAAAAGGTGTGCTAAATAATCAGATTTCGTCTCTTATTTTTGAAAAATTGAATGCTGCGGGTGTAGCTACTCACTTTATCGAACGTATTTCTGATACCGAACAACTTAACAAGAAAGTTACTATCATTCCTTTGGAGGTTGTTCTTCGTAATGTGACTGCGGGTTCTTTCTCTAAACGTTTTGGCGTTGAAGAAGGTTTGGACTTGAAAACTCCAATCGTTGAATTTTACTACAAGAACGATGATTTGGATGACCCATTCATCAATGATGAGCATGTGAAGTTCTTGGATATTGCCAATGATGAACAAATTGCTTATATCAAGGAAGAAACGCGTCGTATCAATGAATTACTAAAAGATTGGTTTGCACAAATTGGTCTTCGCTTGATTGACTTCAAATTGGAATTTGGTTTTGATAAGGATGGCAAGATTATCTTGGCAGATGAATTCTCACCAGATAACTGCCGCCTTTGGGATGCTGAAGGGCACCATATGGACAAGGATGTCTTCCGTCGTGATCTTGGTAGCTTGACAGATGTTTATGAAGTTGTATTGGAAAAATTGCAAGGATTGAAGTAGCCTTTTACAAATAGAATACTTGGTCTTCACTACAATCTTTAAGTAGAAATAGATAAAGGAAATAAAATGGATAAACGTATTTTCGTTGAGAAAAAAGCTGATTTTCGTGTGAAATCTCACTCTTTAGTAAAAGAATTACAGCATAATCTTCAGTTGAAAACTTTGAAGGATCTTCGTATTGTTCAGGTTTACGATGTCTTTGGTTTGGCAGAGGACTTGTTTGCGCGTGCGGAAAAACACATCTTCTCTGAGCAAGTGACTGATACTGTTTTGGACGAGGCTGCGGTTAAGGCTGATCTTGAGAAGTATGCTTTCTTTGCTATCGAAAGTTTGCCTGGTCAATTTGACCAACGTGCGGCATCTTCACAGGAAGCTTTGCTGTTGCTTGGTAGTTCAAATGATGTAACGGTGAACACAGCGCAACTTTACTTGGTTAACAAGGATATTGATGCGAATGAGTTGGAAGCTGTCAAAAACTACCTTTTGAACCCAGTGGATTCTCGTTTCAAAGATATCACTGTTGGTATTGCTAAACAGGATTTCTCTGAGTCTGACAAGACCATTCCAAGTTTGGATTTCTTTGAAACTTATACGGCAGAAGATTTTGCTAAGTACAAGGCAGAGCAAGGATTGGCAATGGAAGTGGATGACCTTCTCTTCATTCAAGATTACTTCAAGTCTATTGGACGTGTGCCAACTGAGACTGAGTTGAAGGTGTTGGATACTTACTGGTCTGACCACTGCCGTCATACAACTTTCGAGACTGAGTTGAAAAACATCGACTTCTCAGCTTCTAAATTTGAAAAACAATTGCAAGCGACTTATGACAAGTATATTGCCATGCGTGATGAGTTGGGACGTACAGAAAAACCTCAAACCTTGATGGATATGGCGACTATTTTTGGTCGTTATGAGCGTGCTAATGGTCGTTTGGATGACATGGAAGTGTCTGATGAAATCAATGCCTGCTCAGTTGAAATTGAAGTGGATGTCAATGGTGTCAAAGAACCATGGCTTCTCATGTTTAAAAACGAAACTCACAACCACCCAACGGAGATCGAACCATTTGGTGGAGCGGCTACTTGTATCGGTGGTGCCATTCGTGACCCATTGTCAGGGCGTTCATACGTTTACCAAGCCATGCGTATCTCAGGTGCTGGTGATATTACAACACCAATTGCTGAAACTCGTGCTGGTAAATTGCCACAACAAGTGATTTCTAAAACAGCGGCTCACGGTTATTCTTCATACGGTAACCAAATTGGTCTTGCAACAACTTATGTTCGTGAATACTTCCACCCAGGTTTCGTTGCTAAGCGTATGGAGCTAGGTGCAGTTGTCGGTGCGGCTCCTAAGGAAAATGTTGTCCGTGAGAAACCTGAAGCAGGTGATGTGATTATCTTGCTCGGTGGTAAGACTGGACGTGATGGTGTCGGTGGTGCGACAGGTTCTTCTAAAGTTCAAACGGTTGAATCTGTTGAAACAGCTGGTGCTGAGGTTCAAAAAGGGAATGCCATCGAAGAACGTAAGATTCAACGTCTTTTCCGTAATGGGGATGTGACACGTCTAATCAAGAAATCAAATGACTTTGGTGCTGGTGGTGTCTGTGTGGCTATCGGTGAATTGGCAGATGGTCTTGAAATTGATCTAGACAAAGTGCCATTGAAATACCAAGGTTTGAACGGTACAGAAATTGCCATCTCTGAATCTCAAGAACGTATGGCCGTAGTGGTTCGTCCAGAAGATGTAGATGCCTTCGTTGCTGAATGTAACAAAGAAAATATTGATGCTGTTGTTGTTGCGACAGTGACTGAAAAACCAAATCTTGTCATGCACTGGAATGGTGAAACCATCGTTGATTTGGAACGTCGTTTCCTTGATACAAACGGTGTACGTGTGGTTGTAGATGCTAAGGTGGTTGACAAGGATGTCAAGCTTCCAGAAGAACGTCAAACATCTGCTGAAACCCTTGAAGCTGATACTCTTGAAGTCTTGGCTGACCTTAACCATGCCAGTCAAAAAGGTTTACAAACCATCTTTGATAGTTCAGTTGGTCGTTCAACAGTCAATCATCCACTCGGTGGTCGCTACCAAATCACACCAACGGAAGCTTCTGTACAGAAATTGCCAGTCCAACATGGCGTGACAACAACTGCTTCTGTTATGGCGCAAGGATTCAACCCTTATGTAGCAGAATGGTCTCCATATCATGGCGCTGCCTATGCAGTAATCGAAGCAACAGCTCGTTTGGTTGCTGCTGGTGCAAACTGGTCTAAGGCTCGTTTCTCTTATCAAGAATATTTCGAGCGTATGGATAAACAAGCAGAGCGTTTTGGTCAACCAGTATCAGCTCTCCTTGGATCAATCGAAGCTCAGATTCAACTTGGTTTGCCATCTATTGGTGGTAAAGACTCTATGTCTGGTACCTTTGAAGAATTGACAGTACCACCAACCTTGGTTGCTTTTGGGGTAACAACTGCGGATAGCCGTAAGGTTCTTTCTCCAGAATTCAAAGCTGCTGGTGAAAATATTTACTACATTCCTGGTCAAGCTTTGGCACAAGAAATTGACTTCGATCTTATCAAGTCTAACTTTGCTAAGTTTGAAGCCATCCAAGCTGACCATAAAGTCACATCTGCATCAGCTGTCAAATATGGTGGTGTGGTTGAAGCACTTGCCCTTGCAACATTTGGTAACCATATTGGTGCCACTGTAACCCTTGAAAATATTGAGACTGCCTTGACAGCTCAATTGGGTGGATTCGTCTTCACATCTCCGGAAGAGATTTCAGGTGTTGCCAAGATTGGACAAACAGCAGCTGACTTTACACTTACTGTCAATGGTGTAACGCTTGATGGACACAAACTTGACAGTGCCTTCCAAGGTAAATTGGAAGAGGTTTACCCAACGGAATTTGCACAAGCAACTGAGTTGGAAGAAGTACCAGCTGTGGCATCAGATGCTGTGATCAAAGCTAAAGAAACAGTTGAGACACCAGTGGTTTACATCCCAGTATTCCCAGGTACGAACTCTGAGTACGATTCAGCTAAGGCCTTTGAAAAAGAAGGTGCAAAAGTCAACTTGGTACCATTTGTAACACTTAATGAAGAAGCTATTGTCAAGTCTGTTGACATCATGGTTGACAATATCGAAAAAGCTAACATTATCTTCTTTGCAGGTGGCTTCTCAGCAGCGGATGAACCAGATGGATCAGCTAAATTTATCGTTAACATCTTGCTCAATGAAAAAGTACGTGCAGCTATTGATAGCTTCATCGAACGTGGTGGTTTGATTATTGGTATCTGTAACGGATTCCAAGCCCTTGTTAAATCAGGTCTTCTTCCATACGGTAACTTTGAAGATGCAAGCAGCACGAGTCCAACACTCTTCTACAATGATGCCAACCAACACGTGGCTAAGATGGTTGAAACACGTATTGCCAACACGAACTCACCATGGCTTGCTGGAGTAGAAGTTGGTGACATCCATGCCATCCCAGTATCACACGGTGAAGGTAAATTTGTCGTGACAGCTGAGGAATTTGCAGAGCTTCGTGACAATGGTCAAATCTTTACCCAATATGTTGACTTCGAAGGTAAACCAAGCATGGATTCTAAATACAATCCTAACGGATCTGTGAATGCTATCGAAGGTATCACAAGTAAGAACGGTCAAATTATTGGTAAGATGGGTCACTCAGAACGTTTCGAAGACGGTCTCTTCCAAAATATTCCAGGAAATAAAGACCAACACCTCTTTGCGTCAGCGGTTAAATACTTTACTGGAAAATAATAGAGTGTCAAGTGCACTCAGTAATGATATTTTTCAATGTAGCAGTAGTTCTAAAGAGCTTGAAAACTTGAGTTCACATTAGTGAAATGAGAGGCTAGGAACAGTTTTTCGTTTGCATAACATTAGGAAAATATCAAAAATAAAAGGTATAAAAAATGACATACGAAGTTAAATCTCTTAATGAAGAATGTGGTATTTTTGGGATCTGGGGACACCCAGATGCTGCAAAACTGACTTATTTCGGATTACACAGTCTTCAACACCGTGGTCAAGAAGGGGCGGGGATCCTTTCGAATGATGCGGGTCAACTAAAACGGTATCGTGATACGGGTCTTCTCTCAGAAGTATTTCGAAATCCTGCTAACTTGGATAAGTTAACAGGAACGGGAGCGATTGGCCATGTTCGCTATGCGACAG
>ERZ836829.272-NODE-272-length-73338-cov-9.708527_pt1 | contig 73338 bp, 71 predicted proteins | sample MGYA00519574_ERZ836829 | MGnify/ENA primary metagenome ERZ836829 (study PRJEB31850, sample SAMEA3708808) | human gut metagenome | biome: human gut; feature: human-associated habitat; material: faeces | place: China | collected 2014 ...
CCCTTTGGAGGGCTAATATTAAACCACCACTTGAAGTGGTGGTTGATAACTTAGACTGATAACACAAGCTGTTTCAATGCCGGGAAAAGGGCAGTTGAGATAAAGCATGGGAAAACTATATTGAAGGAGGAATTGGTATGGCAAAGTATGTAATGGCACTCGACGCGGGGACAACCAGCAACAGATGTATCCTGTTCAACGAAAAAGGTGAGATGTGCAGCGTAGCGCAGAGAGAGTTTACCCAGTACTTCCCGAAGCCGGGCTGGGTAGAGCACGATGCGGACGAGATATGGGCAAGTATGCTGGGGGTTGCCGTAGAGGCAATGAATATGATCGGTGCCACCGCGGCGGATATCGCGGCCATCGGTATCACGAACCAGCGTGAGACAACGATCGTCTGGGATAAGAATACCGGAGAGCCGATCCATCACGCGATCGTCTGGCAGTGCCGCAGAACATCAGAATACTGCGACACCTTAAAGGAAAAAGGCCTGACCGACAAGTTCAGGGAGAAAACAGGCCTCGTGATCGATGCGTACTTCTCAGGAACAAAGGTAAAATGGCTGCTTGACAATGTGCCGGGCGCAAGGGAAAGAGCGGAGAAGGGTGAGCTGTTATTCGGTACAGTCGAGACATGGCTGATCTGGAAACTTACAAAGGGCGCGGTCCATGTTACAGACTACTCCAACGCGTCCCGTACAATGCTCTTCAATATCAATACTTTACAGTGGGACGATGAGATCTTAGCGGAACTCGATATCCCGAAGTGCATTCTCCCGGAGCCGAAGCCGTCAAGCTGCATTTACGGTGAGACAGACCCGTCTTACCTCGGCGGACCGATCCCGATCGGAGGCGCTGCAGGTGACCAGCAGTCCGCACTGTTCGGACAGACCTGCTTCAATCCTGGCGAAGCGAAGAATACATACGGAACCGGCTGCTTCATGCTGATGAACACAGGTGAGAAGCCGATCTTCTCAAAGAACGGTCTTGTCACAACGATCGCATGGGGATTAGACGGCAAAGTCAATTACGCTCTCGAAGGTTCCATCTTCGTTGCAGGCGCTGCGATCCAGTGGCTCCGAGATGAACTGAGGATCATCGACTCCGCACCGGATTCCGAGTACATGGCAAAGAAAGTAAAGGATACGAACGGCTGCTATGTTGTACCGGCATTCACAGGTCTCGGAGCTCCGCACTGGGATCAGTATGCGCGCGGAACGATCGTAGGAATCACCCGCGGTGTCAATAAGTACCACATTATCCGTGCGACTCTGGAATCCCTCGCATATCAGGTAAACGATGTTCTGGAAGCGATGAAGGCAGATTCCGGTATCGAGCTTGCGGCTCTTAAGGTTGACGGCGGCGCAAGTGCCAACGACTTCTTAATGCAGACACAGGCCGATATCATCAACGCACCGGTGAACCGTCCACAGTGTGTAGAGACGACAGCTATGGGTGCTGCTTATCTTGCAGGTCTCGCAGTTGGTTACTGGAGCAGCAAGGAAGACGTTATCAAGAACTGGGCAATCGATAAGACATTCGAGCCGAAGATCGAAGCGGCTGAGAGAGAAAAACGGATCAAAGGCTGGAATAAGGCTGTGAAATACGCTTACGGATGGGCGAAGGAAGACTAAACGAGATATAAAATGAGGAAAAGGTTTCGGGTAAGAATTGCGGCTTGCAGAGAACGGACTTGAATGAAATGATTACTCAAAGTTGTTGAAACAAAACAGAAAGTTTTGAAAAAACAGAAAACTGTCTCCGGCTTTTGAGGGGAACGAAAGCCGGAGATGACTAAAACAACAAAAAGGGGGATTTTCTATGCTGCCTTATATTGCAGAGTTTCTTGGAACCATGATGCTTATCATCCTTGGTGATGGTGTTGTTGCAAACGTAAACCTCAACAAGTCCGGAATGAAAGGTGCAGGAGCTGTCCAGATCACACTGGCATGGGGCCTTGCGGTTCTGGTACCGGCATTTATCTTCGGAGAAGCTTCCGGTGCGTCCTTTAACTCTGCGCTCACGATCGCTCTTGCGGTTGACGGAAGTTTCGCATGGTCCATGGTGCCCGGATATGTGATCGCACAGATGGCAGGTGCATTTGTCGGCGCATCGATCGTTTACCTGCTCTTCAAGGGACAGTTTGACGCTACAGAAGATCCGGGAACAAAGCTTGGCGTATTCTGTACAGGTCCATCGATCCCGAACACTGGATTAAACATTTTAAGCGAAGCAGTCGGTACATTTATCCTCGTTTTCGCGATCAAAGGTATCGGCAATGTAACAGGACTTTCCACAGGTGTTGATAAACTCTTCGTATTCGGAATCATCGTTTCCGTAGGTATGTCCCTCGGCGGACTTACCGGTTACGCGATCAACCCGGCAAGAGACTTAGGACCTCGTCTTGCACATGCAGTCCTTCCAATCAAGGGTAAAGGCGATTCCAACTTCTCTTACGGTCTCGTAGTTCCGATCGTTGGACCGATCATCGGCGCAATCGTGGCGGTTCTCCTTTATGGAGCGATCCCGTGGTAGGATAAAATAACAGAGGGCTGTGCCCGGTGCAGTACAGCTTAATAATCAGATAATTATGGCATGAGATGAGAGAGCCTGACAGGATAACCGCATAAGGGTATGCGTTTACTTGGCGGGCTCTTTTTTCTCAAGGACGGACGCCGCCGGCTCCCCAAGGTTGTGGGATATGGCGGAAAACTTCTAAAAGAGACAGGATGTAAAGGAGTGAACGGTAAATGTATGATGTGATCATAATCGGAGCAGGAGTAGCCGGGGCGGCATCTGCGAGAGAATTGTCGCGCTATCAGGCAAAAATCTGCGTGCTGGAGAAAGAGGAGGATGTCTGCTGCGGTACTTCCAAGGCAAACAGCGCCATTGTCCACGCGGGCTATGACGCGGCAGAAGGCTCCCTGATGGCAAAACTCAATGTACGCGGAAATGAAATGATGGAACAACTGTCGAAGGACCTGGATTTTCCGTTTAAGAGAAATGGTTCACTGGTAGTCTGCCTGCATGAAGACGAGATGCCGGGGCTTGAAGCTCTTTATAAAAGAGGAATCACAAACGGAGTTCCGGGTCTCAGGATCTTAAACCGGGAAGAACTCCGGGCAATGGAGCCGAATATTTCCGATGAGGCATGCGCAGCTCTTTATGCGCCCACGGGCGGAATCGTATGTCCGTTTAACTTAAATATCGCGATGGCGGAGAATGCCAACGCGAATGGAGTAGAATTCCATTTTGATACGGAGGTCACCGACTTAAGACCGGTGGAAGACGGCTGGGAGATCCGGACAAGCAAGGGCACGTATAAGACGCGGTATGTCGTGAACGCGGCGGGTGTCTACGCAGACAAATTCCACAATATGGTAAGCAACAAGAAGATCCACATTACCCCAAGACGTGGAGATTACTGTCTACTCGATAAAACTGCCGGAAATCATGTGAGCCATACGGTGTTTGCTCTTCCCGGAAAATACGGAAAAGGCGTTCTTGTGACTCCGACGGTCCACGGAAATCTGCTGGTGGGACCGACAGCGATCGATATCGAGAATAAAGAGGGAACCAATACGACGAGAGAGGGCTTAAATGAGGTTATCACAAAGGCAGAGATGAATGTGAAGAACATTCCGATGCGTCAGGTAATCACTTCCTTCGCAGGACTCCGTGCCCATGAGGACGGACATGAATTCCTGATCGGTGAACTGGAGGACGCAAAAGGATTTATCGATTGTGCGGGAATCGAGTCTCCGGGTCTGACAAGCTCCCCGGCGATCGGTGAGATGGTGGCGGATATCCTGAAAGAGAAGATGGATCTCAAGGAAAAAGAGAACTTCATCGCGACGAGAAAAGGTGTTCTGAATCCGAATACTTTAAGTAAGGAAGAACGAATCCAGTTAATTAAGGAAAAACCAGAGTACGGAAATATTATCTGCCGATGCGAGATGATCACGGAAGGCGAGATTATCGATGCGATCCGAAGACCTTTAGGCGCAAAATCCTTAGACGGAGTAAAACGCAGAACGAGAGCCGGAATGGGGCGTTGCCAGGCAGGATTCTGTTCCCCGAGAACTATGGAGATCCTTGCGAGAGAATGCCATAAGAGCATGTTTGAAATCACAAAATCCGGCGGAAACTCGCAGATCGTCAAGGGAATCAATAAGGATTCGTTATAAAAGGGAGGTGTCAGAGCATGAAATCGTATGATATTGTGATCATCGGAGGCGGACCGGCGGGTCTTGCCGCTGCAGTTTCCGCGAAGAAAAACGGAATCGAGAGTATTCTGATCCTGGAACGTGACAGGGAGTTAGGCGGAATCTTAAACCAGTGCATTCATAACGGCTTTGGACTCCACACCTTCAAGGAAGAACTCACGGGTCCGGAGTACGCGGGACGGTTTATTAAACAGGCAGAAGAATTAAATATCGAGTATAAACTGAATACCATGGTCATGGATATCAGTGAGCAGAAGATCGTGACAGCCATGAACCGGGAGGATGGTCTCTTTGAGATCCGGGCGAAGGCAGTGATCCTCGCAATGGGATGCAGAGAGCGTTCAAGAGGCGCTTTAAACATTCCCGGATACCGCCCGGCGGGAATCTTCTCCGCAGGTACGGCCCAGAGACTTGTAAACATTGAGGGATATATGCCGGGACGCGAAGTTGTGATCTTAGGTTCCGGAGATATCGGACTTATCATGGCGAGACGAATGACGCTTGAGGGCGCGAAGGTTAAAGTCGTTGCGGAGCTGATGCCGTATTCCGGCGGATTAAAGAGAAATATCGTCCAGTGTCTCGATGATTATGGAATCCCGTTAAAGTTGAGCCATACGGTGGTGGACATCAAGGGAAAAGAGAGACTGGAAGGAATTACACTGGCCCAGGTAGACGGAAAAGGAAAGCCGATTCCCGGAACAGAAGAGGAATACAGCTGTGATACGCTGCTCCTCTCTGTCGGACTGATCCCGGAGAACGAGATCTCAAGAGGAATGGGCGTGGACATGAACCCGGTGACATCCGGTCCGAAGGTCAACGAGAGCCTGGAGACGAACATCGAAGGTGTTTTCGCCTGCGGAAATGTGCTCCATGTACATGATCTTGTGGACTTTGTATCGGAGGAGGCGGCGATCGCCGGAAAGAACGCGGCAGCTTATGTGAAACAGGGCGAAAACCGGACATCGGGAGCTCAGGAGATCGTTTTAAATCCGGTCGAAGGTGTCCGCTATACGGTTCCGGGAACCATCGATCCGGCGAGAATGGACGAGGAACTTACGGTCCGTTTCCGTGTTGGCGGTGTGTATAAGAACTGCTATGTGAGCGCGTACTTTGGCGATGAGCGTGTGATCCACAGAAAACGCCCGGTCGTAGCACCGGGTGAGATGGAAGAACTGAAACTTAAAAAAGCGGATCTTTTGAAGTATCCGGATCTGAAGACGATCACGATCAAGATCGAGGAGGCATAGGCGATGGAGGAAAGAAGATTAACATGTATCGGATGTCCGATGGGCTGTCCTCTTGTCGTGACGATGGACGGCGGTGAGGTCGTAAGCGTGACAGGGAATACCTGCAAGCGCGGCGAGATCTACGGGCGGAAAGAAGTGACAAATCCGACGAGGATCGTGACTTCCACTGTGCGGGTATCCGGCGGAAGCATCGATATGGTTTCGGTGAAGACGAAGGAAGATATTCCGAAAGGAAAAATCTTCGACTGTGTGAAAGCGTTAAAGACGGTTGAGGTCGCAGCTCCGGTCCACATCGGGGATGTGATATTGAAGGATGTTGCCGGAACGGGAGTGGACGTTGTGGCGACAAAGAATGTGGAATAGGGTTTATTGCGATCAGTAAATGCAGATGGTATGGGTTATGAACAAGGTGCTGTCCGGCTGGTTTTCATGGAAAATGGACAGTATTTTGGGAAAAGGACCTCGCGGATCCATGATTCAGGATTTTGCGAGGTCCTTTTTTGTCAGAAATTGTCTCACCATTGTGAAGGTGAGACAATTTCTGATATTTTAGTTAAATTTAAAGATTGCAGCCCCATACGCCGGCAGCGGATACGCAAAGGAGTATGGCTGGCCATCGCACTCGCTCTTCTTGGAGCGGGCGGAGAATGCATGCTCGCCGCGCTTGTAGAGCCCATGCTCGGAATCCAGGATCAGCGAGTAGGTTCCGGATTTCGGAACACCTACACGGTAATCGTCACGGGCAACCGGAGTGAAGTTGATGATGAATAAGAGATTCTTCTTTCCGGTCTCATCGCGGCGGATAAAACTGAAGATGCTGCGGTCGCCGTCATTTGCGTTGATCCACTGGAAGCCGTTCCAGTCGGAATCGAGCTGCCATAATGCCGGATATTTCTGGTATACATGCAGCAGATCGCTGTAATACTTCTGCAGATCTTTGTGGAGCGGCTCGTCGGCGAGATACCAGTCGAGGGCGACTTTCTCATCCCACTCGTGATACTGACCGAAATCCTGTCCCATAAAGAGCAGCTTCTTGCCCGGATGTCCCATCATAAACGTATATCCGGCCTTTAGGTTCGCAAACTTGTCACCGTTTAAGCCAGGCATCTTGTTGATCATTGAGCATTTCAGATGGACAACTTCATCGTGAGACAGGGTTAAAATATAATTCTCACTGGTGGCGTATGTGATACCGAAGGTCATCTTGTTGTGGTTGAATTTCCGGAAATACGGGTCGAGTTTCATATACTCCAGGAAATCGTGCATCCAGCCCATGTTCCATTTGAAGGTAAAGCCGAGGCCGCCTTCCTCCGGTGCCTTTGTGACGCCCGGCCACGCGGTGGACTCTTCGGCGATCATCATGGCGCCGGTGAGATGTCCGGTCAGGACGCTGTTCAAGTGGCGGAAGAACTCGATCGCTTCGAGGTTTTTGTTCTCGCCGTATTTATTCGGAACCCAGTTTCCATCGCTGCGGCCGTAATCCAGGTACAGCATCGATGCAACGGCATCCACGCGAAGCCCGTCGACGTGGAAGTTTTCCACCCAGTAGAGGGCATTCGCGATCAGGAAGTTTTTAACCTCATTTTTACTGTAGTCAAAGACCTTTGTGCCCCAGTCCGGATGTTCTCCCTTTCGCGGGTCCGCGTACTCGTAGAGCGGCTGTCCGTCAAAGTCGGCAAGTCCATGGGCGTCTTTCGGGAAGTGAGCCGGAACCCAGTCCAGGATCACGCCGATGCCCTTTTTATGAAGGTAGTTTACGAAGTACATGAACTCCTTCGGAGTGCCGTAACGGGAGGTCGGTGCGTAGTATCCGGTGACCTGGTAGCCCCAGGAACCGTCATAAGGATGTTCTGCAATTCCCATGAGCTCTACATGGGTGTAGCCCATCTTCTTCACATAGTCGGCCAGCTCGTGGGCTGCCTCCATATATGTATAATAACCTTCCTTCTGCGGGCGGTCTTTCTTTCTCCAGGAGCCGAGATGAACTTCGTAGATCGCCATCGGGGATTTTACAGGATCAGCTTTTTTTCTCGCGTCCATCCAGCCTGCATCCTCCCATTTAAAACCGCTGATGTCTTCCGTGATGGAAGCGGTTCCCGGACGGAATTCTGCGTGGACTGCATACGGGTCAGCTTTGAACAGGATCTTTCCATCCTGTGTGGTGATCGCAAATTTGTAGAGTTCTCCAAGGCCGACGCCCGGAATAAATGTCTCATAGATCCCCGAGTCGGCTAACGGTGACATTGGTGCGGCATCCGGATCCCAGCCGTTAAAATCGCCTACAACGCCGACCGCTTTTGCGTGCGGAGCCCAGACGGCAAAATACATGCCGCTTTTTCCTTTATATGTTTTCTGATGAGCACCGAGTTTTTCAAAGATTTTATAGTGAGTCCCCTGACCGAAGAGGTAACGGTCCAGTTCGGTGATGAAACCGAGACCGATTTCTTTTGTTTTGGCAGGAGCCTTGGTTTTCTTTGTTCTTGTCATCACTTAAACCTCCTGAAGTTTAAAGATCGCGCCGCCGTTTGCCGGGAGCGTGACGGAAAGTCTGCCGTTTTCAAGGGAGAATGGGATTTCCCCGGGCAGCAGGGATACGGCATCTGAAGCCGCGCATGGCAGCGGGATCGAGATGGATGCCGGCTGCTCATCATTATTGACAGCGGAGATGAGAGTGCCGTGTTCTCCGGACCGGCTGAATGCATACTGCCGGTTGGTGAGGAGAAGTTCTTTATAAGAGCCACTGTGGAACGCGTCATGTTCCGCATGGATCTTTCCGAGCGCCGCGATGTGGGAAATAAGTTCCGGAGCTTTTCCGTCCATGCCGGATAAAGTGAGCGCCGGGCGCAGGACTTCATCGGATGTTCTGGAGCGCTTTCCCTCGATCCCCCACTCGCTTCCATAGTAGATGGAAGGGATTCCCGGAAGTGTAAAGAGAAGCTGGTACACCGGAAAGAGGTTCGCCGGATGATTTAACTTGCTTGCGATCCGGTCCTCATCGTGGTTGTCCACGAAGGTGTAAAGCGATTTCCCGACTGCCTCCAGGCGCCGCACATTGTGGGCAATCTCAAAGTAGTTGTGGTCGTTGTGACCAGAGTAGAGAGCTTTGTGGAGCTCGTAATTTGTGACGGAATGCAGCATTTCCGGATTGACCCAGCGGCTGTATTCGCCGTGGATCACCTCGCCCATGAGCCAGAAGTCCGGTTTCATGGCGGAAGTTTTTTCACGAAGCTCTTTCATGAACCCGAAATCCAGGACATTCGCGCAGTCCAGACGGATCCCGTCGATATCAAAATTGTCGACCCAGAAGCGGATCGAGTCAAACAGATACTGGCGGACATCCGGATTCCATAAATTTAAACACGGAAGTTCGAAATGCCCCTGCCAGGCTTCGTAGCCGAACGGATCGCCAAGAGGACTTCCCCAACCGAAATTGACGCCGCGATACCAGTCTTTATAAGGGGAAGTTTCGCGTTTTTCACGGATATCCTGAAAGGCGAAAAATTCGCGTCCGGTATGGTTGAAGACACCGTCCACCACAACGCGGATCCCGTTTTCGTGGCAGAGCTGCACAAAATGGGCGAAATCCTCGTTTGTGCCCAGGCGCCTGTCGACAAGGCGGAAATCTCTTGTGTCGTAGCCGTGTGTGGATGACTCGAAGAGCGGACCGATATAGATCGCGGAGCCGTTTAAGGCGCGGATATGCGGGATCCAGGCCTCAAGATCACGGAGTCGGTGGGCGGTTTTTGTAAGTGTATTCGTTTTCTCAGCCCCCAGAAGTCCGAGGGGATAAATATGGTAAAAGACAGCCTGTTCGTACCAGGTATGCATGGTTATCAGACCTCCTGAAGCTCCCGTTTTTTCAGGCGGCGGAGAAGGAACTGATACCGGAGCTGCGCAGCGTTTAGCTCATAGATGTAACAGTCGACCAGAGTCGGGTCAACGACCTGTTCGAACTGGTTCTGGGCGGATAGGATCGCCGTTTTGCTGAGTTCGATCTGGCGCTTCAGTTCATTTGTCTCCCGGCTGAATGCCTGTTGGGAAGCTGATTTTTTAGAGAAAAACATCGTATCATACTCCAATTCCTTTATTTCCGGCGCGTATCGCTGCCAGATCCGGGCAGCTGCACCCCTGTTTTGTCAGATCCTGTCTGCAGACCGGTTTGCCGCACGGCGTGCCTGTCCGCGGAAAGATCTGTGGTTCCTGTAATTGGTAGTATGAGATCCATTCATCCGGAATATTCAGGATTCAGGATATTTTTCAAGCTCTTTCTTTAAGCGGCCGAGCTTATCGATGGCGCTTTTGTTTGTAAGATAGTAGTAATTGCAGACGCCTTTTTTTAAAACATCGATCAGGCCGGTATCTTTTAAGATCTTTAAATGATGAGAGACAGCCGGACGGGAGAGACTTGTCCGGTCTGTGATCTCATTGACGTTCAAACCGGGGATCCGGCTTTCGCCGGTGGTCTGCGTCTCAAAGAGACACTGCAGGATCGTGAGTCTTGTCCGGTCTCCGAGCGCGATGAATAAAGGAATGCACTCTTCGAAGATATCGCCCAGAAGATTGTCTGAGGTCATGAATTCTCTCCTTTCCTGAAGGTTTTGGTTTAAAAATTTAAACTTAATTGCATTTTACCATTTTTCATGAATCACGTCAATGAATTGTTCAATATTTCTGGAAAATGAAAGGTGACATAATAATTTTTGGTGAAAATTGACGAAAAACGTCACCTTGATTTTACGAAAACGAAATTGACTTTCGCTCAAAATTCAGAGATAATAGTGGCACATTCAGAGATGAGTTCTTCATTTCTAAATAGCAGATGTATGACCGGTAGCTTCGCCGGATGCCCGTTTTCAGGGCATGAAATCCTTTTTATGTTACGAAGACCAGTACCGCCAGTCTGGCATCAGTGAAGATATTTTCACAAAGGATCTATATGGAAAAAGTACTGGGAATTCTTCACCTTTTTGAGAAAGGAGATGATCCTGTCATGATATTATTTACGATTTTACTGTCTGCGGCCGTGACGGACTGAAGGTATGGAAAGATTTTTCACATCCAGAGCTTTTTGGGGATCGCAGCCGGGATCGTGTCGGCCTGCATGGGCAACAGAGTGGACGGACAGACACAGATAAACTCTGTGCTCATTCCCGCGGGAGTCTTCGTTCTGCGGTTTGCCGGGACATGCGCTGTGTTTTATCTCTTTTTTCTCTGCCGGATGATCGGCGCGGGAGATATCAAGCTTATGGGGCTGATTGTCGGATTTTCAGGACTCTGGGACGGGATCTTTATCTTAGGTCTTGGATTTGTGATCGCGGCTGTATCTGCAGCCTGCAGGATGACAAGACAGGGAACCGTCTGGCTGCGGTTAGAGAGGATCGCGCGGTTTGCGGTGGAGTCCGGGATCAATGGAAAGATCACGGAATATCCGGGATATTTTGAAAAGGAAAGTCTTATGCGGCTGGGGCCGTATCTGTTCGCGGGCTACTGTCTGTTTCTGCTGATCCGATAGCAGGCAGGACCGCGAGTCTTGAAGGCTGGGAAACCAGTCCTGTCGATCATATGCCGGGTCTGCTCCGGCAGGGGAAAGGAAAAAGTATGAAAAAGATGATGGCGGTTTATGACGCGGATACGAGATACGCGGAACGATTGTCGGATTATGTTAACAGAAAAGAGCGGGGAGTATTCACTGCACAGGCGTTTACCTCGAAAGAAAAGCTGGCGGAATATGCCGCGAAACATGAGATCGATGTCCTGCTTTCCGGGGAGCGGACGGATTCCGGGGATATCTCCGAAATTCCGTCCGGACAGAAGATCTATATGTCGGAGGAAACAGAACGGCAGATGGAATCAGGGAAAGAAATCTATAAGTTCCAGTCCGGGGACGATATTATCCGGGAGGTGATGGCGGTCTACAGTGAGATCCCGGGGATCCGCCCGAATACCGCAGGAAGCGTGGATCAGTCCAGACGGATCATAGGCGTCTATTCGCCGGTCGGAAGATGCGGAAAGACCTGTCTGGCGCTGGCGATCGGTCAGATCCTGGCAAAAGAGGAAAAGGTGCTGTTTGTGACGCTGGATACTTTTACCGGTTTTACCGGTCTGTTAAATGAGCGCTGGAAGCGGGATCTCTCGGACCTTATCTACTACTATAAGCAGGAACGGTTTCATATAGTACGGCTGAACTCACTTGTCTACTATCTGGGAGATATGGCATGGATTCCGCCGATCCGGATCCCTCAGGATTATGCACAGCTTACCGCGCAGGAGATGGCGGATCTCATGGAACGGATCCTTCGGGAAGGAAATTATACGACACTTGTCCTCGATATCGGGGATTACGGGCGGGATGCCCTGCCGCTGCTGGAAAAATGTCAGGTCGTTTACGCACCGATCAGAGAAGATCCGTTTTCTGCGGAAAAAATGCGTGAATTTGAGGAGTATCTGGAAACAACGGGAAATAACGCTGTCGCAGAAAAGATCCAGAAGATCCATGTGCCGATGGTGACCGGAGGGAGAAGGATGGAACATTTTCCACAGGAGCTTCTGTGGGGAGATATGGGAGATTTTGTCAGGAGTCTGCTGAAAGGACAGAGGAACTTATGGGACAATTAAAGAAGATCCTGCGGGAACAGATCCTGGCGGAGATGACATATGAGCGGCAGATGTCGGATGAAGAGATCGCGGACCTCATCGACCGGAAGATGGATGCCTGTCTGGAGGAGCGGCCGGGAGAATTCCCGCTGACTCTGGGGGAACGGCTGAAACTCCACAGGGAGTTATTTGACTCTTTCCGGCGTCTTGATATCCTGCAGGAGCTGGTGGATGATCCGCGGGTGACAGAGATCATGGTAAATGGTCCGGACCAGGTATTCGTAGAGACAGGGGGAAAGATCGGGCGGTGGGAAAAGTCTTTCGAATCCAGGGAGCAGCTGGAAGATCTGATCCAGCAGATCGTCAGCAGTGTGAACAGGATCGTCAATACATCAACGCCGCTTGCAAATGCCAGATTGTCAGACGGATCGAGAGTCCATGTGGTCCTCGAACCGATTGCATTAAACGGACCGATCTTGACGATCCGGAAATTTCCGGAGCCGGTGACGATGGAACGGCTCATGGAATACGGAAGCATCTCAAAAGAGGCAGCGGATCTCTTGAAGACGCTTGTTGCGGCGCGCTACAACATCTTTGTCAGCGGCGGCACTGGAGCGGGAAAAACGACACTCTTAAATGCACTCTCAGAGTTTATCCCATCCGGTGAGCGGGTGATCACGATCGAGGACGCGGCGGAACTGCAGTTAAGCCATATCGAGAACCTGGTAAGGTTAGAGACGAGGGACGCGAATGCGGAAGGAGCCGGGGCCATCGGGATCGGGGAGCTGATCCGGGCGGCGCTCCGCATGCGGCCGGACAGGATTATCGTTGGCGAGGTGCGCGGAAAAGAGGCGCTGGACCTTTTGCAGAGTCTCAACACGGGCCATGACGGCGGCTTTTCCAGCGGTCATGCGAACAGTGTAAAAGACATGCTCGCACGCCTGGAAACGATGGTGCTGATGGCGGCAGATCTGCCGCTTCCGGCGATCCGGAGTCAGATCGCGTCGGCGGTGGATGTCATGGTGCATGTGGCGAGAATGCGGGATAAGACGAGAAAGATAACAGCGATCGAGGAGGTGGACCGGTTTGAAAACGGCGAGATCATCCTCAATCCCCTTTTCGCTTTCAGGGAGACAAAGTGCCCGGAGAGCCGGATCGGGGACAGGAGGAAAGTGGAAGGAAGCCTTGAACGGGTCGGAGCACTCAAACACAGGGAAAAGCTCCGACTTGCAGGGTATGATGTATGAGACGTATGAGTTGAGCAGAAAAGAATGGGGGATCTACGGGGCAGAAGGGATTCTTGGCATTGCGGTGATGGACTATGTTTTTTACCGGAATGCAGGGCTTTTTCTGGTGTTGCTGCCGGTTGGAATGCTGTTTCCTCTTATGTTGAGAAAGCAGTTGAAGAAAAGGCGGTTGGAGACCCTGCGGGGGCAGTTTAAGGATGCGATCCTGGCAGTGGCCTCGGGACTGAATGCCGGATATTCGGTGGAAAATGCGTTTGCGGTGAGCTTAAAGGAGATGGAGGAGATCCATGGGAGTGATTCCATGATCGCGCAGGAAATCCGTCTGATCCTGCGGAAAGTGCGCCTGAATCTGACGTTCGAGGAGGCATTGGGGGATTTTGCGAAGCGGAGCGGCCTGGACGATGTGAAAAATTTTTCAGATGTTTTTCTTGCAGCGAGAAAAAGCGGCGGGGAACTGATGAAGATCATCGCCAGGACCGCGGAGATCATCGGAGAAAAAATTCGGATCCAGGAGGAGATCCTGACGGCAACCGCATCGAGGCGGATGGAGCAGAAGATCATGAGCGCGATCCCGATCCTGATCGTGGTCTACATTGAACTTACGTCACCGGGATTTTTTGAGATTTTGTATTCGACCATGGGAGGACGGATCCTGATGACGATCTGTCTCGGGATCTATCTGGTATCCTGTCAGCTGGCAAAAAGTTTCCTGGAGATCGAGATATGAGTGAGAAGGTGGAAAAAGGCAGGTTAAAAAAGTACGGGAAAGAGTATGGAAAGTATGCGGCATGTGTCGTGACCGGATTTGCGCTCTATGGAGCGGCGGAAGTGAACAGAAAGCTGGGGGATCCGGCGCGAAATGCGATTCTGGAGCGAAAACGATACGGCGAAGGAGATCGTCAGTATGATCTTCTGGTGGATGGACTGGGAGAAAGGGAGGAGGAAATCTCAGTCACGATCCCGGAGCGAAAAATGTCGGCAGATGAAATGCAGGAAAAGTTTCCGGAGATCATGGAATGCCTGATCGGAGAGATATTGGGGGAGAATGAGTCTCTCTCCGAGGTGCGCCATGATCTGGAGCTGACAGGCAGGCTGGAACCGTATGGATTGTCGGTACAGTGGGAATCCGGAAAACCGGAGCTTTTGAGCGATATGGGGCTGATCGGCTCTGAAGTGCCGGAATCGGGGGAGGAGGTGGTCCTTGATGCCGGGATATCCAATGGAACCACAGTCCTGCGGGCAGAGATAAAGGCTACAGTTTTTCCTGAAGAAAAGACGGTGGGGGAGAAATTTGAAGCGTTTCTGGAGAAACTCGCGGGGGAGAACCTGGAGAAGACTACGGTCATTCTTCCTGAAAGCTTTGAGGGACAGCCACTCCATTACCGTCTGGCATCCGGCGGCGGAAATGGAGGTCTGATCTTTCTTGGGATCGCGGCAGCTTTATGTTTATTCTTAAAGGAAAAAAGTGATGAAAAAGAAAAGCGGAAACAGTGGGAAGAGCACATGATCCTGGACTATCCGGAACTGCTGTCCGGTTTCCTTGTATTAACGGGAGCCGGATATCCGGTGAGACAGGCCTGGAAGAAACAGGTCATGGATGGAATGAAGAAAAAACAGCAGGAGCGTCATCCTGTGTACCGGGAAATGCAGACGACATTAAACCAGATGGAGACGGGAACGCCGGAGATCCGGGCCTATGCGGAATTCGGGCGTCGGATCGGGATCGGCAGTTATATGAAATTTGCGTCTCTGCTCGGAAACAGTGTGAGCACAGGGGGAAAGGATCTGAGGAGGCTTCTTGAGGAGGAGATGGAGGCGGCATTCCGTCAGAGAAAAGATCTTGCGCTCAGAAAAGGCGAAGAAGCGTCCACAAAACTTCTGATCCCGATGTTTCTCATGCTGGGAGTTGTGATGGTCATGGTAGTCGCACCGGCGTTTTTGTCACTGTAAAAAATGTTTGGAGGTAAGTGTATGCAGTTGAAAAGATTTCTTATGGAAGAAGATGGCGTCGGAGTCATAGAAGTTGTGCTGATCCTTGTCGTGCTGATCGGTCTGGTCATTGTATTTAAGACCCAGATCAACAAACTTCTGACCGGAATTTTCACGGAGATCAATAAACAGGCGAAAGAGGTATATTAAATGCGGTACCGGGGAGAGATCACAGTGTTTCTGAGTCTGACGATCCTGTGTGTGATGTCGCTGATGCTTGGACTTTTAGAATCAGCCAGGACGGCCGGGGCAAGACTGTATCTGAGGATGGCGTCTGACTCGGCAGTCTCATCGGTGATGAGCTATTATAACCGAAATTTATGGGATCGCTATCAGCTCCTGTTTCTGGAATATGACTCGGAGGCGGCGATCCAGGAGACATTCGGGCGTTATCTTGATTTTTATCTGGAACAGACCAATATGTATCCGGCAAGACGGGAAAAGGTTTCTCTCTCCGGGGTACTCCGCATGACTGATGAGAATGGACGGTGGCTGGAGGAAGAGATCGCGGATTACATGAAGTACCGGGTCCCGGAACTTTTTGCATCCGGCAGCGGGCTCTTAAAAGAGGCGGAACAGGTAAAGAAAGCGGGAGATTTCCGAAATCTGTATGATTCCTGCCGAAAGTCCGGACGAGCAGTACGGAGACTGGAGAAGGCGGCCCGGGAGGTTGAAAATTCTTTGCTGGAAATGGAAACTTGCAAGAACCGATTCAGCAATGCAGCATCTGATGAGAGTGCGTCTGCGCTGAAAAGGAGTGCCAGGAAATTAAAGAAGGAATTCCAGGATTTCCCAAAGCTTGTGGAACAGTTTGAACAGGAGATCAGACGGCTGGAGAAAGAGAATGAAGAATCAGGGTTCAAGACTGTGGAGGATGAAACAGCAGCGGAGACTCTCGGGCAGGAAATTTCCGCATGCGGGGAGGTCATAAAAAGCGCGAAGGAGCGTCTGCAAAGGTATCGGGAAGCAGAAACACAGGTGGAACGAAATCTGGAACTTTTAGAGGAAGCCTGTGGGTATCTCGAGATGGAGCCGGACACGGATGAAGAGGACGACGTGGACTGGGATGCGATCAGCCAGTGTGCTGATGAAATGGAGATCCCGGAGTCAGAGAACTCCGGACCGAAAGACGCGAAAAAAGTGGCTGCCCTGGAGAGACTGGAGGAGCTTTTTGACAAAGAGCTTTTTGAACAGCTGCTCCCGGCGGGAACGGAAGTTTCCGGGCGGGCAGTATCCTTAAACGGGATCCCATCTGCGGGAAAACATGAGACAGGATCTGAAAATACCGGATCAGGAGCGATGGGAATCCTGGAGACGGAAGAAAAGGAACTGCTTGTCAGCAAATATATTCCGCTTTATTTTGGATCATTTACGGACGGAACAGGGGAGGCGGATGCTGCTCTTGATTATGAGATGGAATATCTTCTCTCAGGGAAAAAATCAGACCGTGAAAACTTAAAAGAAGCGGTAAACAAGGTGCTTATGCTGCGCGGATCGATGAACCTTCTGTATCTGCTCAATTCTCCTGATAAAAAGGCGGAAGCAGAAGCGCTGGCAGCAGCAGTGACAGCGGGGATCATCCCGGCTCAGATGGCAGTCTCATTCCTGATCCTGACGCTATGGGCATTTGGGGAAGCAGTGCTGGATGTAAAGACACTCCTGGCCGGAGGCAGGGTCTCGTTCTGGAAAACGGATGCGACATGGAAAACAGGACTTTCCGGTCTGCTGGATCAGTCGTTTTTGGGAGAAACGGCAGAGAGCGGACAGGACGGGAGAAATTATACGGAATATTTGAGCTGCATGATGTTCTTTATGGACCGCGGGGTACGAAATTTCCGCATGATGGATCTCATCCAGTGGAATATCCGGATGGGACAGGCTGATTTTTCCGTAGCGAGCTGTGCGTATCAGATCGAGATCGAGGCGGAGGTCATGCAAAAGCATATGTTTTTTCAAAAAGAGGAATACAGAGGAACAGTACATGCGGCGGGATCATATTGACGGCTGGAACAGAATGCCGGGATCATGCTGCCGGAGCAGATCTGGAGTGAGGTTTGCGGGTTGCTGTAAAAATGCTGAGAAATTAAAGAAAGGAGGTGTGTGGACGTGCTCTTCTTTGCCGGTTTCTTTATGAAAATCAATATACGAAAACTCTTCTTTCATCAAAAAGTGTCTCTCCAGGTACACGAATATACGTTTTTAACCCCGCCGGCAAGGAGAGTACATCCATGCGCCTCCGGATTTCAGGCATCTATGACGGCAGAGGCAGCCATTGCGCTTCCGCTCGCGATATTTTTCTTCCTGGCACTTCTGCAGCCGGTATCCTGGCTTGACCGGCAGAGAAAAGTGCAGACCTGCACCGAGCGGATAGGGGAGGAGATCAGCCAGTATGGTCTTCTGATGGATACGGATCCTGAAGAAGAAAATAGCGGACTTCCCGCATTCTGTACAGACGCGGCAGCAGCACTCTGGATCAGGGGAAGAGTCGGGCAGTATGCGGATCATGTACTGGTAAAACAGGCAGAGGTGTATGGAGAAAATGGGGATATCACATTTGAGGTGGAGTACCGGGAAGATGTTCCTTTTTATGGGAGAATTCTTGGAAAACAACAGAGAAATGCAGCTGTAAAAAGGCGGACATGGATCGGATTGAGGGGAAAACTGAGAGGAAATGGGACCGGATTGGAGACGGACCGCGATTCGGACGAAGAGATTGTCTATGTGGGGGCCGGGATGGGGCGTTATCATCTTTTTCGTGACTGCCATTATATTTCCAATGAGTACCAGAGCGTGACGCAGATGGAAGCGGAAAAAGGCGGGAGCTATGGGAAAAAGCGAACGCCCTGCGCAGTGTGTGCGGGAAAGGAAAACGGATCCGGGATCGTCTATGTCACAGCAGCGGGGGAACATTACCATTTCGATAAAAACTGTGCATCTATGATCTCTTATGTCCGTGAAATGCCGCGCGGGGAAGCGGAACATATGGGACTATGTTCCTATTGTGCGAGAAAAAAGGGGGAATTGGAATGAGTCTGTTTTTTCTGTTTTTGGGGATCGCTGCGTGGCAGGATCTCAGAACAAGAAGTATCAGCCTGGAGGTATTGACTGCGGGTGCGGCAGCAGGGATGGCTGTTTGTGTGCTGGAAGGCCGTGGACTTGAAGAAATTGTTCCGGCGATGATCCCGGGGATTGCACTTTTGCTCATAAACCGGTTTGCGGATGGAATTATCGGGGAGGGAGATGGATTATTTTTTCTTGTGGCCGGTTTTTTCCTTGAATGGAAGGAGATAGTCTTGCTGTTGATCTCCGGACAGTTCTTTTGCGGTATTTTCGGACTTGCGATGGCGGTAAGTGTAATGACGATAGGAGGCGGAAACGGGAATCTGCGGAAAATGCGGCTTCCATTTTTGCCATTTCTGCTTCCGACTGCGTTGTGGATGGCGGTGATGAGAGTTTTATGAGGGAAAAAAGGCAAAAGAATCAAAAATACGATGGAAGTATGACTGTTGAGGCATCCATAGTCATGTCGGTGGTCATCCTGTCGCTGGCCTCATTGATCCGGTATGCCTATACCGTTCATGATACTGTGACAGGGGGTATGATCCTGGAAGAGACGATCGAGAGGGTGAGAAATAATGTTGATAAGAAAAAAACGCCAGATATGTTCGAAGCGGAAGGAATCCGGATGGGAAATCCGAGACTTTTTCTTGGAGAGTACACGATCGGCCTGAAAACGGGGATAACCGGGATTACAGGAGACGCATCGGCAGGAGACTGGCATCTGAGTATGGAGCGGACCGATTTTCAGCCGGCAACTTTCCTTAGAAAACAGGATGCCGCAAAGAAGATCATGGACAGGCTGGAGGACTGATGAGGACGGAATTTAAGAGAGAAATGAACCGGAATTATATGGTCCTGCATCCGGAAACGGAAATGAATGAAACATATTCGCTGCGCATGCTGTCAGAAAACCGGATCACAGGACTGCTTCCTTTCCGGGAAAAACGGGTCGATGGGGAAAGCTATCTTTATTTTAACATTACTTCAAAACAGGCACTTTCCAGGATGATGGAGTACCGCTCTTTTACAGCGAAAGAGATCCGGCAGATCATAGAAGATCTGCTCATGGCAATGGCATCTTTAGAAAAGTTTTTGATGGATGGAGACCAGCTTGCCCTGGATCCCGATCTGATCTATGTGGATCCGGATGATCTCAAGGCAAATTTTTGTTTTATTCCGGGAACGGAAGGATCGTTTGAAATAAATTTCCGCAAACTCTCCAGATATATTCTGGACCATGTGGATCATACGGACGGTGATGCGGTGATCCTTGCGTTTGCGTTGTTCAAAGCAGGAGAAAAGGAGAACTTTGGGATCGCGGATCTGGAATCATGTCTGAGGGCGGGTGGAAAAAACGACAGGGAAGCAGGAAAAATGGAAACATATGAGAGAAAAATTCAGGGAGGATGTATAGATGATAAGAGAGAATTACGGGCAGATCAGGAAGAAAAGCAACCAGTTCCGGGAGAATTTTATGTGGGAAAGCAGGAACGCAGAGAAGGAAAGAAATCGGGAAAATATATGGAACAGGTCCGGAAATCAGAGCAGGAAAAACAGGAGGACGCCGATGACACGGAAGAGCCGGACATAAAATGGAGAATTTTGCAGGTTTTGCTGGGAATATTGCTGCCTGCAGTTCCGGCGGCTGTATTTCTTGCCGGTGGAATGGAACTGGTGATCCGTTTAAAATGGGGCATCTTAGCTGCATGGGGAATTCTTCTTGCCGGGATCTTTGCTGTGGAAAAAGAAACGGGCGGGAAGAAAGGAGAAGATGAGGAGGAGAACGGAGAGGACTGGGAGATCATGTTCCGGGAGGAAGAGGAGCTGGAGCGGGGAGGAATCCCGGAAGCGGGATATTCAGGCGCAGCAAAACACTTTTTTCAGGAAGAACGGGATCAGAATGATCGCGGGTCACAAACCGAGGAAAAGACCGGGCGGGAAAAAGACGCGGATGAGATGCATACGGTCCTTCTTACCGGGCGGCAGATCTATCCGGTGACAAGGCGGCTCGTACCGGAGAACGGAGGCGAAGATGTTCAGGTCGGATATTTTCCCTTTTTGATCGGGAAGAACCGGGAAATCTCGGACCTCTGCCTGAATCTTCCCCAGATCAGCAGGATCCATGCGAAGATCGAGGAAAGCGGGGACGGATATATCATCACGGATCTCAACTCCACGAATGGAACGAGTGTGAACGGTCATTTTCTGGAAACAAATGAAAGCATGACGATCTCTCCGGGGGATCAGTTATCTTTTGCGGATCAGAGATATCGTTTCTTATAGAAAACGGACAAGCATATATTGAGCCATCGTGGATTTTGCCGGTTCGGAATGGGAAGCATCGGAAGAATCCTGTTATAGTGAGGAGATATGGGGTGCCCGTGTACTGTAACAGTGGAAAAATAAAAACAGGGGTGGTGTTTTTCTGATATTTGGTCTATGATAAATCCATCAATAATGAAAGGAGGGGGTATCATGGCATTTCAGATACCGGAATATCATCATCCCGATTTTTCACAGGAACAATTTTTGAAGGCTCCTGACGCAAGATGGGAAGTTGTGGAGATGGATGGGGTAGCTCCTGAATATTTTCACAGCACATCCATGTTCCCGGAATATTTTAAGATCCAGGGGAAATGGGTTTTGGCGGAAGAAAGCCGCATGGATTCCAGCGTAGTGATCTGTCCGGATGGACATCTGGAAGTGGTTGAAAACCGGAATCTCAAAAAAGGAGATAAGGTGATCCTGGGACGGAGTGAAGGCTGTGAAGAGGGCATTTATGTCCACAGCACCGGATTTCAGACAGAGGAAGAGGCAGCACTTGCGGATAAGTTTGTGTTTCGCCAGGGCCGGAGCAGAGAGACCTCCTATGCGAGAGACTATGACCGCCTGATGGATCTCTTGCGGTATGAGAAAGAACATGGAAAGATCGTCTGGGTCATGGGACCGGCGTTCTCCTTCGACTATGACGCGAGAAACGCGATGCAGTCGCTGATCGAGAATGGATACGCACATGGTCTGATGGCCGGAAATGCGCTTGCGACTCATGATCTGGAAGGTGCATTGTTACATACTGCGCTGGGACAGGATATTTATACACAGGTTTCCCAGCCAAACGGACATTATAACCATCTGGATGTGCTGAACAAGGTGCGGAGAAGCGGATCGATCCCAAAGTTTATCGAGGAAAATCATATTGACAATGGGATTATCTACGGATGCGTAAAAAATCATATTCCATTTGTTCTGACCGGTTCGATCCGTGACGATGGTCCGATGCCGGAGGTGATCGGAGACGCGTACCAGGGGCAGAGTGCAATGCGGGATATGGTCAGGGACGCAACTTGCGTGATCTGCCTGGCAACTATGCTCCATACGATCGCGACGGGAAACATGACACCGTCATTCCGCGTGATGAAGAACGGAACGATCCGACCGGTCTATCTGTACACGGTCGATGCAGATGAATTTGTTGTGAACAAGCTCATGGACCGGGGAAGCCTTTCGGCGACGACCATCGTGACGAATGTACAGGACTTTATCACGATCATCGCAAAAGGACTTGGCGTCATGAAATAACAGCATGGAAAGGGTGGAACCCATGGGAAGCCAATATGGAAAAAAGGCTTATGTAAATGGACTCCTGATCGCTCTGAATGTGCTGTTTTTCCTGTATCTTGAGATCACAGGTTCGTCGGAGGACGCGTATTTCATGTATACAAAAGGCGCAATGTACGCGCCGGCGGTCCTGGAGGACGGTGAGTATTACCGGCTTTTGACAGCAATGTTCATGCATTTCGGGATCCGGCACATCATGAATAATATGCTGGTCCTGTTTGTTCTTGGAGATAATCTGGAACGGGCACTTGGGCATGTGAAGTATCTGATCTTTTACCTGCTCTGTGGGATTGGCTCGAACTGGGTGTCGATGATGGCGCATACAGCTGATACAATGACAGTATCAGCAGGAGCGTCCGGTGCAATTTTTGGAGTGGTCGGTGGGCTGCTTTACGTGGTCACGATCAATAAAGGAAGATTGGAGGATCTGAATACAAGACAGCTTGTGGTCATGATCTTCTTTTCCTTGTATCTGGGCTATACAAGTACCGGTGTGGACAACAGTGCACACCTGTCTGGCCTTGTAATCGGCATTATTCTTGCTATAATTTTATATCATAGGCCTAAGGGAGACCGATGGCCGAACGGAGGTATCATATAATGAAAGACTGTAATTGCATTTTCTGTAAGATCGCAAATGGTGAGATCCCGTCTTCAACGGTATATGAGGATGAGGATTTTCGTGTAATCCTGGACCTTGGTCCGGCTTCAAAAGGTCATGCCCTGATCCTTCCGAAAGAACATTTTAAGGATGTTACCGAACTGGATCCGAAGATTGCCGCAAAAGTACTTCCTCTCGGGGCAAAGCTTGGAACAGCAATGAAGAAATCTCTCGGCTGTGCCGGTTTTAACCTGGTTCAGAATAACGGTGAGGCAGCCGGCCAGACGGTATTTCATTTCCATGTACATGTAATTCCGCGTTATGAGGGTGGTCCGGTCATTGCCGGTTGGACACCGGGAGAGGAAAAACCGGAAGTGCTCGCTGAAACTGCAGAAAAGATCAAGAGTGCACTGTAAACGGTAATCAGAAAAGAGTTGAAGGAGATCATATGCCGCAGGACAAAGATGAACTGCTGCAAGTACTGATTACGCAATATACTCAAATGTATATGAAGCTGGCGTATGCGATCGGAGTGCCGTTTGACGATGTAGAAGATATTGTCATGGAGGCATTCTGGTCGTTCTACCGGGCGGATTATGGTGGGAAGCTGGAGAATAAAAAAGTCGTAAAGGCAATGTTGGCCCGTATTGTTGAAAATAAATGCATCGATTATTTCAGAAAAGAGAAACGAAGTATCAGGCCAAATGAGGATGAAGATCTGAGTGAGCTGGAGATCATCGCGGACTTTTCTGCACATGACCCGCTTCAGGCTGTGATCAGCAGAGAAAGCTGTGGTCAGATTTATGAGATCCTGGATGGATTACGAGAATCGTGGAAAGACGTTACGGTCATGTATTTCATTCAGGGGCTGACGACTGAAGAAATTTGTGAGCGTCTTGAAATCACGAACGACATGTGTCGTTCGCGAATTTCAAGAGCGAGAAAATACTTAAGAGAAGAACTGCAAAGTCGTATTGACAAAGGTCATTTGTGATTCGCACAGTCGTTGATCAGTTTCATGATCGTATCGATCGCGTTATTTAAATGACTCTTTTCCATATTTTCAATAAATGTCCGGCGATTTTCATAAGTATCATGGATCGCGTCAAAAAGAGTATCATCCGTTACTTTCTCTTCTTCCAGGACTGTGGAATACCCCTGTTTTGCAAAAGAATTTGCATTCAGGATCTGATCTCCACGGCTGGCAGCGGCGGAGAGCGGGATCAGGACGTTTGGCTTTCTGAGCGCAAGAATTTCACAGATGGAATTTGCGCCCGCCCTGGAGACGATCAGATCAGCTGCTGCGAATAAGTGCTTCAGCGGACTGTCAACATATTCATACTGAACATAACCGGAAGTCCCGATCAGGGATTCATCCAGGTTTCCCTTTCCGCAGATGTGGATAACCTGGAACTGCTCTAAGAGCTTTGGAAGAATGCTGCGGACTGCGCCATTTACCTTGACGGAGCCGAGACTTCCACCGATAACCAGGATGATCGGTTTTGCAGCGGAGAGGTTGGTGTACTGGAGACCGGCAAGTCTGTCTCCCTGAAGAAGTTCTGCACGGATCGGGGATCCTGTGAGGACTGCTTTTCCTTCCGGAAGATATTTTAAAGTTTCCGGGAAGTTGCAGCACACCCACTTAGCAGATGGGATACAGAGTTTGTTTGCCAGACCCGGGGTCATATCTGATTCATGAATGATCGTCGGGATATGGTAGTGCTTAGCGGCGAGAACAACCGGAACCGCTACAAAGCCGCCTTTTGAAAAGAGAACATCTGGTTTGTATTTTCTTAAGAGTTTTAACGCCTCCGCGTAACCTTTTAAGACGCGGAATGGGTCGGAAAAATTTTTAAGATCGAAATATCTGCGCAGTTTTCCAGAAGAAATTCCGTCATAAGGAATCCCTGCGTTTTCAATCAGTTTGCGTTCCATACCATTGTAGGAACCAATGTATCGAATATCGTAACCGGCTGCCTTGAGGGACGGGATCAGGGCGAGGTTCGGTGTAACGTGGCCGGCTGTGCCGCCGCCGGTGAGAATAATTGTTTTCATAAATGCCTCCATGGAATTTCCGGATAATTGTCCGGAGTTTCGGCTCCGGCAGGTTATGCGGGAACCCATGTGCGGTGATCAAGATACACGAGATTACCGATATTTTAATAGTAACGGCTGAAAAAGAAATGTCAACCCCTAAAAGAAACGAAGGAAGAAAAGAAGTGAGGTGCTGAATCATGGCAGACATGGAAAATCAGGAAGATCAGAAAATAAGTGAATGCCTTCAGGAAGCATTTGGATACTCCGATGAGCAGCTGTTAAAAAAGCTGGATCATGTGAATGAAAATTTTAAGGATGTTTCTTTTGCCGGAGCCGAGGATCGCCTTATGAAGCGGTTCATGGAGCGGAAAGCCGAAATGGAGAAGAAAGCCGCTGAAGCAGCACTGGAAACGATAAAACCGGATGCACAGGCAGGAGCAATCCCGGAAATAACGGCAGAGGCTGAAGACTGTGCACCGGGAGAAGAAAGTAAAACGGAACCGCTGGAACTTGAGAAAAAGCAGGGTGAAAAGCAGAATAAAAAGAAGATTGTCCGTTTTGGGAAAAAGAAGGCTCTGGCTACGGCGGCGCTGGTGGCAGTGATCGCGGGGATGCTTGGGGGGACGGCGATTGGGAAGAAGAGTTATTTCTTTAGAAAGTCAGATACAGTTATACCAAGACTTGTTTTAGATAATGCTAAAAATAAGGTTCAAAGTTCGAAGGTTGAAGCTGTATACCAAAAAATCGAAAAGGTAATGGGTGTTAAGCCTTTAAAACTGGGATATTATCCGTTGAATTTAGAATTTGTAGATGCGGAAATTACAGCTGATAAGGCAAAACTACGGTTTACATATAATGATAGAATAATTACTTTCATTCAAGAGAAAAAAATAAAAGAGGTTTCAATAGCATTAGAATCAGATAGACGAAACAGATATGAACTTTATAATGAGTGGATGCAGCGAGATATAGAGTATTGCGATAATCTTTTGCCAGATGGTCAAGAAGAATTTGAAATGTTAATTACTATAGATAATATCTATTATTATTTTTCAGGAATGATGCCGAGAGAGGAATATGAAACAATATTAAAAAATCTGAATTTCTTTTAAATAATGGTCACATTTTCTTTTGCTATTCGTTTATATTGATAAAATAACAATAAAAGGAGAAATGGCTTATGAAGAAAATGAAAAGATGTATTTTGATGGCACTGTTTTTAGCAATGTTTGCAACAAAATTAGTGTATGCAGAGGAAATTAAATGGGAGAATCTCTCAGGGCATCATGGTCAAAGTGTTTTACTACCAGAAGAAGAAACAAAATCAAAAGATATTATAGGAAATGTTGCAAGAGGAAAATATCTGTCAACGGCAATCTTGGAAATACAGAATAATCAGGACGGTACTTTACATGTTGGGGTAGACACATTAGCCCATGTGTATGTAGACCGAATTTACCAGGTAGTCTTTTTAGATATATGGGATGAAGAGAAAGGGGATTGGAATCAGATAGCAGAGTGGAAATTTGAAAGAACAAAAGAGGAAGAAGCTGATTTATCTTCTTACTATGTTGGTTTTACAGTAACAGATTGTCCAGTTAATCGTTATTACCGTGCTCGGGCAATGCATCTTGTAGAAGTGGGAGACTTGATGGAAGGTAAAGCGACAAAAACCGAAGGCGTCCTTCTCACCGACCACGAGGTATAACTCGTAAATTTCGTATATTATTTCGGCCGAATAATATAAATACAATTTTGATAAAGGGAGATGGTTGATGGGAGGATACCTTAGATAAGGCCGACCGAGGTCGGTAAGAACAATGATTCCAAATTTATAAACTGAATGAAAGAGATAGCCCCGCGCAACACAACCTCTTGCGGGGCTATTTTTAAGCTTTATATCAGGCTCTATGTCAATAGTTGGCGGGATTCCTTAGAATCCTGCTGCATGGTTGATATAGAGCCTTTACTATTTCTGCGTATAAAATCGGTCAGATCAATAATATTCGGACTGATCAATATGTTCGAAGATGGATTACGCCTGCTGCTCTTTATACTGCTTTAAAGCTTTTGCAAGCTGGTCTGGACATGAAGTTGGGCGGCCGTTGCAGCTTACGCCTTCGACTCTTTTGATTACTTCGTCGATATCCATGCCCTCAACAAGAAGGCCGATACCCTTTAAGTTGCCGTTGCATCCGCCAACGAAGCTTACGTTTTTGAGTTTGTTGTTCTCTACGTCAAAATGGATTTCTCTGGAGCAGGTGCCCTGTGTCTTGTATACCATATAAAAACCTCCGTTTGTAAAAGTCTGGCCGTATGGCCGAATTGAAAGTATCCTTATTATACTCACAGCAGAGAATCATTGTCAAGAGAAGCACTGAAGTCCATTTTGTTGGAGACTCTGCCCGTACTATTCGCGGGACGGAAATTCGTTAAATGAACAATCCGCATCATACAGCTGCGGATTTTGCCGATCCCTGATTCGGTGTATCGGAAAATTCCCGTTACAGTGTGAAGGCAGGGTGTATCAGCGACTTATATTAGTTCGCCAAAGATAACGATGAAAAGGAACTTTATTTGACCTGCGCCCCATTATCCCGTATAATGAAAACGATAAAGATGGTGAGAATCTGTCTGAAACTCAAACAGGATCGATATTTTGGTAAAATAATGTTATAACACGGAGGAATTCAAATGCTTGGTATTATCGGAGCAATGGAAGTAGAAGTTGAGAAACTTCGCGCAAAAATGACAGAGACAGAAATGAAGACAGTGGCCGGAATGAACTTTTGCAAGGGAAAACTGGAAGGAAAAGACGTTGTCATTGTTCGTTCCGGTATCGGTAAGGTAAACGCTGGTATCTGCAGTCAGATCCTTGTGGATCTCTATCAGGTTGATGGGATCGTGAATACAGGAATCGCGGGATCCCTGAGAAATGAGATCAACATCGGGGATCTCGTTCTCTCCACAGTGGCAGTACAGCATGATGTGGACGCAGGCGGATTCGGATATCCGGTCGGAGAGATCCCACAGCTCGGTGTAAAGGAATTTCCGGCGGATGAGAGACTTTTAACTCTTGCGGAAGAGGCGTGCAGAGAGGCAAACCCGGACATCAGCACCTTCAAAGGACGCGTTGCCAGCGGTGACCAGTTTATTGACAGTAAGGAAAAGAAAAAATGGATCTGTGACACATTTGACGCGTACTGCGCAGAGATGGAAGGCGCAGCTGTTGCACAGGCGGCATACTTAAATAAGATTCCGTACCTGATCGTCCGCGCGATCTCTGATAAAGCAGATGACAGTGCCCATATGGATTACGGTGAGTTCGAGGCAAAGGCGGTTGAACATTCTGTAAATCTCATGCTTGCTTTAGTAAAAAGACTTTGATCTTGTCATTACCTTAAGAACTCGTTTCCTGTCCACATTTGACGAACGATTCTTCCGTTCTCAATCTTCTCAAAATCATTCTAGCCCGCTATAATTAGTGGCATCATCTGGAATGATCCGGACGGAGAAAGGGGAACTGATTATGCTGGAATTTTTACAGACAGGGAGAATGCTCTATGTTCTGGCGGCAATCTGTGCGCTCGGGACACTCAGCAAGCTCGCAACAGGAAGCCTCTACAAAAGATTGATCAAAGAAACCGGAAATATGGCGCTGACGAAAGATAAGAACTTAAAGACGCTGAAACAGCGCATGGAAAATGTGTTCCTTATCAACCACGGGATCCGAAATGTAAACGCATACATAGAAAAACAGCTATACGGATTCCGATTCCTCCATGTAAGTCTCGATGGCTGGGACAAACTGTCCGTGCAGGCGATGATCCTCTGCTTTATGGTCGGAGGAGTAACGGCATTTGGCGCATACTGGTATCGATGCGACAATTCCTACATCGTATTATATGGTGCGGCAGGCGTCTTTAGCGGATTGTTTCTTGCATTTGTGGACAATTGGATCGGGACGGGAATGAAACGGAAACAGCTTGCGGATCATTTGGTGGATTATGTGGAAAACTCACCGCATTTCTATAAAAGTGTGGATAACATCGTTTATGCCGGACAGGAGCGGAAAAAGGCGGTGGGAGTTTCTCCGGCTGGAGATTTTTCCGACAATGGTACAGGCTATGGGAGAACTCAGGAAAGTGTGAGAAATGGCAGAGGAAATGGACGTTTTTCTGTTCTCAGAAGGAAAAAAGACGCACAGATTTCTGATGAAAGCGATGAAACAGAGAATCTGGAAAATGAAAACATTACAAGAACCGGGGATGCCGTGAAGCTGTCGCGGCTGGACGGAAAAACATCTGTGTCTGAAGGGAATGGAACCGGTCCGTCCGTAAATGGAAATAGTATCGGCAGTTCATCAAAAAAGCCAACAGGAAAAACCGACTATAATAGAAGCACGGGCCAGAATGCCCGGGATGCCGGCTCAAAAAGCATGGGGACGGGTGGAAAAGTATTGACGAGTGAGACAGAACTTGCCCAGAGCATCAACCACCTGAGCGAAAGCCTGAGGCAGATCGCCGCAAGCCGGGAACAGCCGGGCGAAAGTCAGAAAATGCCGGATGATCTTGAGCTGATACGGAACTCGATCCCGGCGGAAGAAATGGCGCTGCTGAAAACATTATTTAACACACTGATTTAGAATGCGAAGCATTGTCAAGGGTTTCACGAAGTGGTATAATAACGGACAGAGACTGTGAATCTCACACAAGAAAAGGAGACAGGGTTATGGGTAAAGAAATCATATTTGATTATTCCAAGACAGCCGGATTTATCAGTGAAGAGGAAATGAAGAACATGAAGAGCATCGTTATGGGTGCAAAAGATGTCCTGACAGCAAAATCCGGTGCAGGCAATGATTATCTTGGATGGATCGACCTCCCGGTTGATTATGATAAAGAGGAGTTTGCAAGGATCAAGAAAGCGGCAGAGAAGATTCAGGGCGATTCAGATGTACTTCTTGTGATCGGTATCGGAGGATCTTATCTCGGTGCCCGCGCTGCGATCGAATTTTTATCCCACAGCTTCTACAATGTGCTGCCGAAGGGAAAGAGAAAAACTCCGGAGATCTATTTCGTAGGAAACAGCATCAGCAGCAAATACATTCATGATCTTCAGGATGTACTGGAAGGAAAAGATTTCTCCATTAATATTATATCCAAGTCCGGTACGACAACAGAACCGGCGATCGCATTCCGCGTATTCAAGGAAATGCTGATCAGCAAATATGGTAAGGAAGAGGCCAACAAGAGGATCTATGCGACCACAGACAAGGCAAAGGGAGCTTTAAAGAATCTGGCAAACGAAGAGGGATACGAGAGCTTCGTTGTTCCGGATGACGTTGGAGGACGTTTCTCCGTGCTCACAGCCGTAGGTCTTTTACCGATCGCAGTCAGCGGTGCGGATATCGATGCCCTGATGACGGGGGCAGCAGATGCGAGAAAGGTTGCTCTTGAGACAGAATATGAGAAGAACCCGGCTCTTTTATATGCCGCAGTCCGCAATATCCTGTTAAGAAAAGGAAAACAGGTGGAGATCGTAGCAAACTACGAACCGAGCCTTCATTATGTATCTGAGTGGTGGAAACAGCTCTTCGGCGAGAGCGAAGGAAAAGACCAGAGAGGTATCTTCCCGGCAGCCGTAGATCTGACAACAGACCTTCACTCTATGGGGCAGTTCATCCAGGATGGTGCCCGCATCATGTTTGAGACAGTTCTGAACGTGGAAGAATCCCCGGCGGAGATTGTTCTCCAGAAAGAGGACGTCGATACAGACGGCATGAACTATCTGGCAGGAAAGACCGTTGATTTTGTAAATAAGAGTGCCATGAACGGAACAATCCTTGCGCATACAGACGGCAGTGTGCCGAACCTTATGGTAAAGATCCCGGCGCAGGATGCTTACAGCCTTGGTCAGCTGTTTTACTTCTTCGAGTTCGCATGCGGCGTCAGCGGCTACATTCTCGGAGTCAACCCGTTCAACCAGCCGGGTGTTGAGAGCTATAAGAAGAACATGTTCGCGCTGCTCGGAAAACCGGGTTATGAGGAGGCAAGAGAGGCGCTTCTCAAGAGATTATAATAAAGAAATATAATATTAGACGTATTCGGCAAAATGTTGCCGGATAGGATGAGAAACGATAAAATAAAAACGACTGATCTCCATGTGTCAGGGCAGAAATGACACAACGGGCAGATCAGTCGTTTTTTGATCACTCCTCGATCACCTGAAACTCCAGATAATCAAAGTCGATGGATTCGATAAAACTGTCTTTCGTAAACCGCGTCTTATCATGCAGCTGAAAATCGCGGATATTGGAATCGAGCCAGATCGGCTGGCTTAAGTCGAATTCGTGACAGATCTCATCCAGAGCCTGAAATACCATGGCGGTTCTCGACATGGAATAGTCGTTGTTGCAGGACACCATATCTTTGATCAGATGATTATCTTTCCATATTTTTCCCCAGATTCGGAACATAAAACAGTCCTCCATTCTTTTTCGTTCACGGTCATGATTTGAAAAACAGTATAACGGATTTTTTTAAGAAAGTAAAGCCACGTGAACAGTGGCAGCGCATTTTTGAAATTACAAAAGCACGTTTTGGCATCACACGGGACGGACATGCGAATTTTACTGAAAATGCCTTGTATCGCCTGAAAAATTGTAGTAATCTATACCTATATGGACATTTGATGACATACTTGAACCAAAGCCAGGAGGACAAAAGATGGGACAGCCAATTACAGATCATGCTGCCTTTTTTGCCAGCGCAGGACAGGCAGTTGAGGAACTGGAAGCTCTGAATACAGAGGTGGAGCAGCTCGAAGCGGATGAGAAGAAGTTAGAGAGTTCCCTCAAGGGAAAACAGCGTTCTGTTACAGAAACCATCAGCCAGACGGTGAAGCAGCGGAAAGAGGAGATCACAAAAAGCTACGATGCGGAGCTCGGGAAGGTGCAGGATCGCCTGAAAAAAGTAAGAGCGAAGCGTGAAAAAGCGAAAAACCAGGGTGTCAAAGAGCGGATCGAGGAAGATACCAGGGGGCTTGTGCGGGAGAATAAAGAACTTGCGGACCAGATGAAAACTTTGTTTAAAGCAAACCATGTTCCGGGATTCTGCCGTGGAAGTTACTATTACGCGCTCTATTTTACGAGAACATTTAAGGATTTTCTGGCACTTCTCATGACGATCATGATCTGCTTCCTCGCGATCCCGTGCGGAGCATATTTCCTGATCCCGGAGAGACGGACTATGTATCTCGTGGGAATCTATGTGGCGGCGATCCTGATCTTTGGCGGGATCTATGTAACGATCGGAAACATGACCAAGGTGCGCTATATGGAAGTGCTGAAAGAAGGACTTGGGATCCGGGCGAAGATCCGCGCGAATAAAAAAGAGATGAAGGTCATCGCGAAGACGATCCGACGGGATAAGAACGAGACGGTCTACAATCTCCAGAAATTTGACGATGAAATCGCCCAGCTCGACCAGGATGCGGCGGAGATCAACCGGAAAAAGAAGGAAGCACTTACGACCTTCGATACCGTGACACGGACGATCATCTCTGATGAGATCACGGCAAACAACAAAGAGGAGATCAACCGGATGGAGGACGAGCTTTCTTCTCTGGCAGAAAAACTTCGTAGTACGCGGACGGCTGCGAAGGAAAAAGCATTGTTCATTACGGATCACTACGAGGTTTATATAGGAAAAGAATATATGACGCCGGAGAAACTCGCGGCGCTTGCGGATATCGTGAGAAGCGGTGCGGCATCCAATATCAGTGATGCGATCTCGGTCTATAAGAGTCAGGGAGATACGGCAAAATAACAGCTGATGCACTGGCCGCAATAAAATATGGTCAGGAAATACTGAGCAGTTACAAAAAGGACAGAATTACAGGGAAAGGGACAAAAGATGAAAAAGTATGGAATAAAACTTGCGCTTGCTGCCGCTGTATTTTGCATGGCGCTGCCGTTCACATCGTTTGCCGGGACATGGAAATCGGATGCAAACGGAATGTGGTATCAGTTTGACGATGGAACATATCCCAAGGGAAGATGGGCATGGATCGATACCGATAATGATGGAATGGCGGAGAGCTTTTACTTTGACTCCAACGGATATGTTCTTAGAAATACCACCACACCGGATGGTTACCAGGTAAACAGGATCGGTGCCTGGGTCGTTGGAGGCGAGGTAAAGCAGAAAGCCGGCGGCGAGACAAAGAACGGCGGATCCGGAAACAACAGTAGCTCTAACAGTTCAAATTCCAACAGCAGCTATTCTTATGATACAGATTGGTATTTCAAAGTAGATGGAATAAGTGAATTAGATATAGCATACTATCATTACTATGCAAAATATTATAGCTGGGATGGCCGCAGCGCAGAGCGTGATGCAAAGGTAAATGAACAGGTTGACCGAATTTTAGCCAATCAGAATGATGCGACGGCATCTGCGGAAGTGGTCAGCGTAGAGATTCCTGTCTGGAGATTGAAAAACGGTCAAAAAGTTGCTGGAACAGCTCATGTACAGGTCTTAAGTTCTGTCGCAGATCAGGTAAAAGAGATTTTTACAGAAATCTATAATGGACCGGAACAGTTCCCGATCGAAAGTGTTGGCGGATATAACTGGAGAAGCAACGGAGTGGGAAGCAATCACAGCCTGGGTCTGGCCATTGATATTAACCCGGACGCAAACCCACAGATAGATACAGATGGCAAAACGGTTCTTGTTGGAAATAAATGGGAGCCAAGCGTAAATCCGTATTCTATCAGTCGTGACAGTGATGTCGTAAAGGCATTCGGAAAACATGGCTGGAGATGGGGAGTTGGATTCAGCAGAGCGGATCTGATGCATTTTGAGTATTAAGAGATCAATGATGCAATACAGAAAAACAGGATAAAAATAGGGGATCGGGTATATATCATACCCGGTCCTCTTTCAATTTTATAAAAATTTCATCAGGATTTTCTACACAAAACCAAAGGTATTGTGCACCAAGGCACATTCGCTGTTATTGCACATGTATAATCTTCCTGAATCCCGCCTATAATGTCTCATAGAAACCAACCAGGAAACGGAGTGTTCACGATGAGATTCGGGAGGCGGAAGATCACTTATTATGATACGGAAGCGGGATTTGAGGCGGAGAAATTTGCGGCGAGACTTCTGCTTCTTCTGATGAATGAGATGCGGGCATCCGGGCGCCGTAGGATCGTTTTTTTATGCATCGGGACAGACCGGTCCACGGGGGACAGTCTGGGACCGCTCATCGGCTCAAAGCTGGTGGCGGAGGTGACTGGCGATGTGACGGTGATCGGGACACTGGAACATCCGGTCCATGCGGTGAACCTTGACCGGACGATCGAGGAGATGGAAGAACATTACCCGGATGCGATCATTGTAGCTGTGGACGCCGCCGTGGGCCGTTGGGATCATGTGGGGCTTGTGACGCTGGAAAAAGGGCCGCTGCGCCCGGGACTCGGCGTGCGAAAGGAACTTACCGCCGTTGGCGACATTTCCATCACCGGGATCGTCGGCGGGGCGGAGAGCGGAGACCCATTATTTTTACAGAGCGTACGCCTGTCTCAGGTCATGCGGCTTGCGGACTGCATCAGCCGCAGCATCTGCCTTGGATTGCGGATCATCGGGAGACGTGTCGAAAACTTTTCCGGTCAGACTGTGCCGTTTTGACATGTTTTGCAGATCTCCCATGCTATACTTCGGAAAGAATTCGACGAAGCGCGTTTACGTGGTTCGCGTAAATAAAGAGGCGGCCGGCCGCTGTCTGGACATGCCGGCTGCCTGAAGATAGAACGAGGTGGCAGCATGGGAGAATTATACAATCCGTTTCCGAAACTTCCGAAAAATATCCGCCAGATCGGTGATACGGACCAGGTGGTCCGGATGTATGTGGAGGACTATGTAAATACATATTTGAAACGCCTGTATCCGGCAGGAAATCAGACGCTGCGTGTGGGACTTTTGCTGGGAAATACGGAAAACTATGACGTAACTCCGTATATCTTTATCGATGGCGCCATCGAGATGGAGGACGTGGAAGTATCCGGGGAGAAGGTGGAATTTTCCGAAAATGCCTGGAAAAAGGCGTATCGTGGGATCGAGGAGTCGTTTCCGAAGCGGACCGTTCAGGGATGGTTTATCTGCGGCACTCCGTCGAGCCAGCTGAGTCCCCTGAATTACTGGAAACTGCACAACCAGTACTTTAACGGGAAAAACAAGCTGATGTATTTAAATCATGGTCTGGAAGGTGAGGAAGCAGTCTATATCACTTCGGAGGACGGCTTTTACCGGCTGAAAGGACATTGCATCTATTACGAGAGAAATCAGATGATGCAGGATTACATGGTGACCAGGAAAGACGTGCGCCGGGTGGAATCCGGCTCGCATGAGAAGGTCATCAAAGATTTCCGGCAGCGGATGACGGTCAGGAAAGAACAGGCGGACGCAGGGCGGCATATGTCCGGGATCCTGGGGACGGCGTGCGGAGTCCTCACGGTGGCGGTCCTGGCAGGAGGTGTTGTGCTCGTCAATAATTATCACAAGATGCGGCAGATGGAGACGGTGCTGACTTCCGTGGTGCCTGCCGGGACGGCAAACTGGAGCGATTATCTGGACAAGCTGAATCAGGAACCGGATTTTGTCATTGAAGAGCGGCCGGGAAATGTATTTCCGACGGATGAGAGCAGGGAGACCGGGGAAAGTTACGCGGCGGAGACGATGGAAGCGACAGAGGCAGGCACGAACAGCAAATCTTCAGAAGTATCAGAGAGTACAGGAAATCCGGAGACAACCGGCGTGTTGGGGCAATCCGCTGCTTCAAGCCAGCCAGACAATCCAGATACAGCTGCTTCAACAGGAAAGCCCGGTACTGACGGGACCGAGACCGCTGCAGCGTCCGGAGCCGTGGAGGAAGCAGTTCCACCCACCAGTGCTGAAGCTCCGACCTCGCCACGTGTCGGTATGGGAAAAGAGGAAGGACAGGGCGACGCATCCGGTCAGGGAAAAGAGCCGGTGGACTACGCCGCCGCGGCCGCGAACGGCTATCGGATCTATGAAATCGGTGACGGTGAGACGTTATATGGGATCTGCTGGAAAGAGTACGGAAATTTAAAGCGGTTGTCCGAAATCTGCGCGCTCAATCACCTGGACGATGTGAACCATATCGTAGCGGGGCAGAAGCTGGTCCTGCCATAGAAATCGGGTATTTCCGCCTGCCGGAATGAACTGGAATAAAAACAAAGAATTTAATGCGCATCTCCTGAAAATGGTGTATACTAATCTATATATGTCCATTTTTCAGGAGATTTTTTATGAGTGATATGCAATCTATGGACAGAGAGAACAAAAAGAGGCAGCTCAGACAAAATATCGTACAGATGCCGGACGCCGGATCGGATGAACCGATGGATGACGAACGGCTTGCCAGATATAAAAAGAAAAAGCGGATCATCGCAGTTGCAGCCGCATGTTTCCTTGCAGCATTGGGATTTACCGGATACAGATATATGAATGAGTATGAATATACCAGCTACAGTGTTCAGTGGGAGCGCTCCATGCGGTATACTGATACGTCCAACGCGGATAAAGAAACACAGGCGCCGGAAACAAGTGCGGCGGCCGATGAGGGAACAGATGGGACCGATGAGACCGCTGCGGCAGAAAGCGCTGCCGGTACGGACACCGGAAACTCCGACTCTGCGGCAACTTCCGCGGCCGAAGTCTCAAAGACAGTCAGCGACAGCAGTTTTATCCGATTTGCCGTGTTCGGCGACAATATGATCAAGTACACAAAAGACGGTGCTTCCTACATTGATGCCTCCGGCAAGACGATCTGGACACAGAGCTATGAGATGAAGACCCCGATCATCAACATCAACGGGGATTATGCCGTGATCGCGGATCAGCAGGGAAATGAGATGTACATCTGCAACAAAGAGGGATGTACCGGAACCGCGAAGACACAGCTTCCGATCACGAAAGCGGCGGTATCGGCCCGCGGCGTTGCGGCGGCCGTAGTCGAGGACAGCACGGCGAGCTACATATTCTACTTCAAGAAGGACGGCGAGTCGCTCGGGATCAACATCAAGATGCTCCTTTCCGGTGACGGTTATCCAGTGGACATTGCACTTTCCCCCGACGGAAAACAGATCGTCATGTCCATCATGTACATGAAAAACGGCGCGTTAAAGAACAAGGTTGCGTTCTACGATTTCTCTGAGATCGGAAAGAATGTCAACAACCGTTTCATCGCCGCGTTTGAGGAAGAATTTGATGATAAGATGGTGGGGCGCGTCCGATACTTAAATGACCAGACCGTCTGCGCCTTTTCCGATAAAGGACTGACCTTTATCTCTGTAAAAAATGTGATACCGGACACAAATGTGATCTATGTTCCGGTAGAAGAAGAGATCCGAAGTATCTGCTACTCGGATAAATACGCGGCTGTCATTGTTGACAGCACATCTGGAAGTCCGTACCGGCTTGATGTATACAACACGGATGGAAAGAAAGTTACAAGCATTGATTTCGACTACGCCTACACGGGCGCTCTCATTGACGGGGACAGGCTTATCCTGTATAATGAGGAATCATGCAGGGTCTACAACCTGGACGGGCACGAAAAGTTTAACGGACAGTTCGATTATTCTGTATCGCTCGTCAGGGCTGGAAAAAATCGTACCAATTCTCTGATCACCGCAGGCAGCGAGGTGATGAAAGAGATTAATTTAAGGTAAATGGAACTGTGAAACTTCAACAGTTCCCAACACTTATGGATTATCAGGAGGAATGAAACAATGAACACAATCGACAATCTGGCGATCAATTCCATCAGAATTTTATCCGCAGATGCGATCCAGAAGGCAAATTCCGGACATCCGGGACTTCCACTTGGCAGCGCACCGGCTGCTTATGAGCTCTGGGCACACCACATGAACCACAATCCGGCAAACCCGGAGTGGGCGAACCGTGACCGTTTTATCTTATCCGGCGGTCATGGCTCCATGCTGTTATATTCCCTGCTTCATCTGTTCGGCTATGGTCTGACAAAGGAAGATTTAATGAACTTCCGTCAGGTTGGTTCCCTGACTCCGGGACATCCGGAATACGGTCACACCGTAGGCGTTGAGGCGACAACAGGACCGCTCGGCGCAGGTATGGGAATGGCAGTTGGTATGGCGATGGCTGAGAAACATCTGGCAGCTGTATTCAACAAGGAAAACTATCCGGTTGTCGATCACTTCACATATGTACTCGGCGGAGACGGATGCATGATGGAGGGAATCTCCTCTGAAGCATTCTCCCTTGCAGGTACACTTGGACTTGGAAAACTCATCGTTCTCTACGACTCCAACCGTATTTCCATCGAAGGAAGCACGGACATCGCATTCCGCGAGAACGTGGAAGAGCGCATGAAAGCATTCGGCTTCCAGACGATCACAGTCGAAGACGGAACAGATATCGATGCGATCGGTGCAGCGATCGAAGTTGCAAAGGCTGATACGGAGCATCCGTCCTTCATCACGATCAAGACAGAGATCGGCTTCGGCTGCCCGGCAAAACAGGGAAAAGCCAGCGCGCACGGCGAGCCGTTAGGCGTTGACAATATCAAGGCAATGAGAGAGAACCTCGGCTGGAAGTATGAGGAGCCGTTCTTCGTACCGGAAGAGGTTTATGAGCATTATTCCCGTCTTACAGAGGAAAAAGCAGACACAGAGGCAGAGTGGAACGCAATGTTCGCTGCATACTGTGATGAGTACCCGGAGATGGAGAAGCTCTGGGAGCAGTACCATACAGCTCCGGATGCGAAGGCACTGATCGAGAACGAGGCACTCTGGCTCACAAAAGACAAGGCAGAGGCAACACGTTCCCTGTCCGGCAAGATGATCAACATCTTAAAGGATGTTATGCCGAACATGATCGGCGGTTCCGCTGACCTCGCACCGTCGAACAAGACAGCAATGAAGGATGCAGGAGATTTCTCCGCAGAGAATCCGGCAGGCAGAAACCTTCACTTCGGCGTAAGAGAGCTTGCGATGACAGCGATCGGAAACGGCATCATGCTTCACGGTGGTCTCCGCGCTTACGTTGCGACATTCTTCGTATTCAGTGATTATGTAAAACCGATGGCAAGACTTTCCGCTCTGATGGGAGTTCCGCTGACCTTCGTTCTGACTCACGACAGCATCGGAGTTGGTGAGGACGGACCGACCCACGAGCCGATCGAGCAGCTTGCAATGTTCCGCGCAATGCCGAACTTCCATGTATTCCGTCCGTGTGACGCGACAGAGACATCTGCAGCATGGCTCTCCGCAGCAACATCCAAAAAGACACCGACAGCGCTTGTTCTTTCCAGACAGAATCTCAATCCGATCCCGGGAAGCAGCAAGGAAGCGTTAAAGGGCGGCTATGTCATCGACGACTGCGAAGGAACACCGGATGCGATCCTCATCGCAAGCGGTTCTGAGGTTGATCTTGCGGTCAAGGCAAAAGCAGAGCTTGCAAACGAAGGAAAGAAGATCCGTGTCGTATCCATGCCGTGTATGGATATCTTTGAGGAGCAGAGTGCGGAGTATAAAGAGTCCGTACTTCCGAAAGAGGTCAGAAAGAGAGTTGTCGTTGAGGCACTTTCCGACTTCGGCTGGGGCAAGTATGTCGGTCTCGACGGCGCTTATGTGACAATGAAGTCCTTTGGCGCAAGCGGTCCGGCAGCGAAGCTGTTCGAGAAATTCGGATTTACAGTTGAGAACGTTGTAAATACAGTAAAGACACTGTTCTAAATAACCCGAACGTGACGGTTCAGTCATGCAGCGATCCACATCGGAAGACCGCATGGCTGAACTGACACGGTTTTAAGGGCACGCGGGATCTGAAAACGTGTTTGAAATGGATCCGGCAGATTCAGAAAAAAGGGGAACACACATGAGCTTAAAGTGTATTGGGATCGATATCGGCGGAACAAGCGTGAAGCTTGGTATCTTTGAGGAAGATGGGACTCTTGTAAAAAAATGGGAGGTCCCGACAAGAAAAGAAGAGGACGGAAAGTACATCCTGGGCGATATTGCGGCTTCGATCCGCAGAACAGTGAAGGAGAGCAGACTTGAACTCTCTGATTTTTCCGGCGCGGGAATGGGATTCCCGGGACCGGTTCTTCCGGACGGACACTGCGAAGTGTGTGTAAACCTTGGCTGGAAAGCCGGAAATCCGCAGCAGGAATTAAGCAGACTGCTGGACGGAATGCCTGTAAAGAGCGGTAACGACGCAAACGTGGCGGCTCTCGGTGAGATGTGGCAGGGCGGCGGAAAAGGATATAAGAACCTCGTCATGGTGACACTCGGAACAGGTGTCGGCGGCGGCATTATCCTGAACGAAAAGATCTGGACCGGCGAGCAGGGTGTTGGCGGCGAGATCGGTCATATCCATGTGATGGAAGGCGAGAAAGAGGCCTGCAACTGTGGCGGCCATGGCTGCCTGGAGCAGGTTGCTTCCGCGACAGGGATCGCGAGAACTGCAAGAAGAATGCTGGCGGCGGACAGCCGTCCATCCAGCCTCAGAAGCTTAAAGAATATCAGCGCGAAGAATGTGCTGGATGCAGCAAAAGCAGGGGATGAGCTTGCGCTCGATTCCCTCAACAAGTCCTGCTATTATCTTGGCTGGGTCCTTGCAACACTGTCCATGGTCCTGGATCCGCAGGCTTATATTATTGGAGGCGGCGTTTCCAAAGCCGGGACATTTCTGACTGACATGATCAAGAAATATCACGATGAATTATCTCCGATGGCGACAAAGAAAGCGGACATCGTCCTTGCAAAGCTTGGAAACGATGCCGGGATCTACGGAGCTGCGAAGCTGATCCTCGGATAAAAGAAGAGAGAGTCCGGTAAAACGGGCTCCCTTTTTACTGCCGGAAAAGGATACGAAGCGTGCCTGATGTGCATAGGCCTTGACTGTATGGGAGATAAAGAAAAATGTCCGCCATAAACGGACATATAAGATCCCTAAACATGAGGAGACCCCGGTCGCGACAACCGGGGCAATTATGAAAAATCTATGTGCAATTTGTCTAGTTAGCGAAGCCGAATGACTTTTTGTTTATGCAATAAGTATAAAAAACAAATATGAATAAATTATGAACGCACTATGAAGTTATTGTAACACATTCTCATTTGTGCGTCTGAGAAAAACGCATAAAGCTCCAGAAAAGGATATAAAGGGAAAACCTGCGAAGGAATGCGACAGAGAAACTTTCTGGGGATATGCGCATGGAATGGAGAGGAGAAGATCAATGGCAGTTGAGGGACTGAAAAAAACACTTGTCCTTGGACACAGAAATCCAGATACGGATTCCATCTGCTCAGCCATCTGCTATGCAGGTTTCAAGCATCAGCTTACCGGCGAGAACTATGAGCCGTGCCGTGCCGGAAATGTAAACCCGGAGACACAGTATGTACTGGATTATTTTAAATTAAAGGCGCCGCGTCTTGTTGAGAACGTAAAGACGCAGGTCAAGGATATCGAGATCCGCAAGACAAAAGGCGTATCCCGAGGAATTTCCTTAAAGAACGCATGGGGACTCATGCAGGAGAACAACGTCGTAACACTTCCGTGTGTGACGGAGGAAGGTCTCCTGGAGGGCGTTATCACTATCGGCGATATCACCAAGTCCTACATGAACTTATATGACAGCAGCATCATTTCCAAAGCGTGCACAAAATATGCGAACATCCTGGATACGCTGGAAGGCAGCATGGTAGTCGGCGACTCCGAAACATATTTTAATCAGGGAAAAGTCCTGATCGCGGCTGCAAACCCGGATCTGATGGAAAACTACATCGAGAAACATGACCTTGTCATCCTCGGAAACCGTTATGAGTCCCAGCTCTGCGCGATCGAGATGGAGGCAGGCTGTATCATCGTTTGTGAGGGCGCGGGCGTTTCCTTAACGATCCGCAAACTGGCACAGGAGCGCGGCTGCGCGGTCATCACGACACCGTATGACACATACACGACCGCCCGTCTGATCAACCAGTCCATGCCGATCAGCTATTTCATGACGAAAGAGAATATCATCGAGTTCTCCGAGGAAGATTATCTCGACGATATCCGCGAGATCATGGCGAGCAAGAGACACCGTGATTTCCCGGTCCTGGATTCTGATGGAAAGTATATCGGTATGATTTCCAGACGTAACCTCTTAGGTGCAAAGGGAAAGAGCATCATCCTTGTGGACCACAATGAGAAGAGTCAGGCGGTAGAAGGTATGGAGAGCGCCGATATCCGTGAGATCATCGACCATCATCGTCTCGGAACAGTTGAGACCATGTCCCCGGTATTCTTCAGAAACCAGCCGTTAGGCTGTACCGCGACCATCATCTATCAGATGTATCAGGAAAATCATATGGAGATCGATAAGACAACTGCAGGTCTGTTATGCAGTGCGATCATTTCCGATACATTGTTATTCCGTTCCCCGACCTGTACAGCAGTCGATAAGGCAGCCGGCCTTGCGCTTGCACAGATCGCCGGACTTGACATTGAAAAGTATGCGATCGATATGTTCTCTGCGGGAAGCAACCTGAAAGGAAAGTCTGACGGCGATATCTTCTATCAGGATTTCAAGCGCTTTACGGTAGGAAATTCCGTATTCGGAATTGGACAGATCACATCCTTAAACGCAGTGGAGCTGAAGGATCTGAGATCAAGAATGTCCGTATACACGGAAAAAGAACGAGAGCAGCATGAGATCGACATGATGTTCTTCATGCTCACCAACATCCTGACCGAGTCCACAGACCTGATCTGCACCGGACAGGGCGCGGAGCAGCTGATCACCACAGCGTTCCATGTGGCAGATGAGGATGTGGAAAATGTGAGTGCGCAGACCGGAATCGTGAAGCTGCCGGGCGTTGTTTCCAGAAAGAAACAGCTTGCACCGCAGATCATGATGGCATTGCAGCAGTAAAAGTTGAATAAAGGCGGGATCTGCAAATGGGAAAACGACAGTTTAAACCAGGAAATATGCTCTATCCGGTTCCGGCGGTCCTTGTGACAGCGGCCGACCGGGAAGGAAATTCGAATATTTTTACGGTGGCATGGGCGGGAACCATCTGCACAAACCCGCCGATGCTGTCGATCAGCGTCCGGCCGGAACGCCACTCTTACCATATGATCAGAGAGACCGGGGAGTTCGTGGTCAATCTGACGACGGAGTCCATGGCGTGGGCGACCGATTACTGCGGCGTGCGCTCCGGGCGCGATACAGATAAGTGGAAAGACACGGGACTGACGCCGGAGAAGGCAAATGTTGTCAATGTGCCGGTGATCAAAGAAAGCCCGGTAAACATTGAGTGCCGTGTTGTGAAAGTCGAGGAGCTCGGAAGCCATCACATGTTTATCGCTGATGTCGTGGCGGTGGATGTGGACGAAGCGTACATGGATGAGAAAGATACGTTCCATCTCTCTATGGCAAAGCCGCTTGCCTATTCCCATGGAAGATATTACGGGATGGGCGAGGAGCTGGGAAGCTTCGGCTACAGCGTGAGAAAGGCGGAGAAAAAGAAGATTCTGATCGGAAAGACCGCAGGAAAACAGGCTGGAAGAAAAGCGCCGGAAACCGGAAAGAAGGCTGCGGAAAAAGAACTGCAGACGCGCAGGAAAGCCGGAAATAAGGTCAGAGGAAAAGCGCCGGAAACCGGAAAAAAGACCTCATCTGGAAAGAAAAACACAGGAAATCCGGGCGGGAAGGCCGGATCAGGTGCCGGAAAACCGCGCAGACAGTAGAGATCCTGCGATCGGATCATGATGCGTGAACCGGAAAAATGACAGGATATGTGACAGCAGAAAGGACTTTAGTGATGAAGAAGAAAAATATTCTGATGATCGGAATGCCGGCATCCGGAAAGAGCACCATCGGCGTACTGCTTGCAAAGCGCCTTGGCTATTCCTTCGTGGATGTGGATCTTGTGATCCAGGAGAAGACCGGAAAACTTTTGAAGGAGATCATCGCGGAAGAAGGGGATGACGGTTTCCTTCGCGTTGAGGAGCAGGCGAACCTTGATCTGGATGTCGAAAAGTCTGTCATCGCGCCGGGCGGCAGTGTGATCTATGAGGCGAAAGCCATGGAGCACTATAAAGAGACCGCAACGATCGTGTATCTGAAATTAAATTACGAAGATCTGGAATCACGTCTCGGAAATCTTGTGGATCGCGGGGTTGTCTTAAAAGACGGAATGACACTCAGGGATCTCTACAATGAGCGCCTTCCGTACTATGAGAAATATGCGGATATCACGCTTGATGAGACCGGAAAAGAGTTCGGTGAGCTTGTAGACGAGCTGAGAGCCTATTTTGAAGGTCTGGAAAAATAAAAGGCGGATTTTTATGCACAGGCGGGGTCTGTATGATCCAATAGAAAAAGAGCCTGTATTGAGATTTGGCGAATAAATGGAGAAGCTCCGGTAAAAAGGCAGGAAGTGTTGATGCCTTTCTTTACCGGAGCTTTTACTTACGCGAACAACGAGCCAAAGTCCGCGCTTGCGCGAGACCTTGGCGACTGTCGCGATGTTTTGGCTCATTCGCACAGAAATCATGCAGAGCAGTCATAAAAACAGAAGAGCATGGAGACTGCGCTCAGAGTCCGAGACACTCGACACTTCTCTCCAAAATCCCTTTCATATATGCGATCGCGATCCCGTAATTTGTCATCGGGATCTCCTGGTCGGCGGCACTCCGTAAGCGGCTTCGCATTTCCCGTTCATTTAACATACAGCCGCCGCAGTGGATAATGAGCTTATAATCGGAGACGTCTTCCGGAAATTCGGTGCCGGAGGTGAAATGAAATTCCGGCTGTTTTCCGGTGTATTCCCGGATCCAGTTCGGAAGTTTTTCGGTTCCGATGTCCCCGCACTGGCGATGGTGGGTGCAGCCCTCAGAGATCAGGATCTTATCACCGTCCTGGATCATATTCAAAGCCCGCGCGCCGTGGACGGCCTGGGTGAGATTTCCTTTGTATCTCGCGAACAGGATCGAGAAAGAGGTCAGGCGGATCTCTTTCGGAGTCATGCGGTCCACGAGAGGAAAGACCTGGCTGTCCGTGATGACGAGAGACGGCTTTTTCTTTAAGGAATCAAGCGTTGCAGCAAGTTCCGACTCCCGACAGACAATCGGCATGGCGCCGGAGTCAAGGAGATCCCGGATCACCTGCTGCTGCGGCAGGATCAGGCGGCCTTTCGGGGCAGCTTTGTCGATCGGGACGACTAGGATAACAACGTCCAACGGATGTACGAGATCGGCGACAAGGCGTTTCCCGCTTCCATCCGGGGCAACGAGGCGTGCCATGCGCTCCTTTAAGTCGTGGATGCCAAAACCGGTTTTCGCACTGACATAGACCATATTGCTGTGACCGGATCCTGAAACTGCCGGATCTGATGCCGGAGAGTCCCCGGTCGCAATTCCGGTGGGAACGCCAGCCTGTGAAGCATTCCGGCTGGTTTTCCTGTCTGACGGGGCGGGATCCGGGAGCAGATCTGCCTTATTGTATACAACAAGATATGGAATCTCTTTTTTCTCAAACAACCGGATCATCTCAGTTTCCCAGCTGCCGGTTCCGGTCGTTGCATCCACGACCAGGATCGCGAGATCGGTCTTGTTCAGTACCTGGCGGCTTTTTCCGACACGTTTGATCCCAAGCTCCCCCTCATCATCGATTCCGGGCGTATCAATGATCACGACCGGCCCTAACGGAAGAAGTTCCATGGACTTTGAGACCGGGTCGGTGGTCGTTCCCCGGACTTCAGAGACGATGGAGAGGTCCTGACCGGTCACTGCGTTTACAAGACTTGACTTTCCGGCGTTTCTTCTGCCAAAGAATCCGATGTGGATCCTCTCGCCGGACGGCGTCTCATTCATTCCCATATATACACCTTCTGAATCTGTTGTCACAAACAAATCCATCCCTTTCTTTTTTCTGGATTATCCTTTGTGATCCCCGCGGTCCACAACGACATGATATCCGACGCTTTCCATCCGCCGTTTCATGCAGTTCACACATTCTGCTGCCTCATCGCCAGTGCAGATCTTATTGTCATAGAGAAGATATTTTGCACGGACCTGTACCGGGGAAAGATTCGGCATGACAACGTTTCCGCCAGCAAGGATCCCAAGCTCGCGCCCGAACGGATGGATCGTGCCGAGCGCCGTCGTTGCGGGAAGCAGGACATTCGGATCCTGAAGACGGAGAAGTCCCATCATAAACAGGGTGAGTTCCATGGTCCCTGCAGTCTGGTCTCCAAACGGCGTGTCATGCTGCGGGATAAACGGCCCGATCCCAACCATTTCCGGTTTGAGATCGCGGATAAAGATCATGTCCCCGGCGAGACATTCCGATGTCTGGTATGGGGAGCCGACCATAAAACCGCAGCCGGTCTGGTAGCCGATCTCCTTTAATGTTCTCAGACAGTTCATACGGTGCTCAAAGGACATTTCCGTCGGATGAAGTTTCTGATAGTGTTCTGCGTTTGCCGTTTCATGGCGGAGCAGATACCGGTCTGCACCAGCGTCAAAGAAGCGCTTGTAGCTCTCGTATTCCATCTCACCCAGGGAAAGCGTGATCGCACAGTCCGGAAATTCCCTCCGGATCATGGAGACGAGATTTGTGATCCGATCCTCAGTCATAAAAGGATCTTCCCCGCCCTGAAGGACGAAAGTGCGAAATCCCAGCGCGTAGCCGCTCCGGCAGCAGGATAAAATATCTTCTGTGGAAAGGCGGTAGCGGTTTGCGTTCTTATTTCCGGCCCGGATCCCGCAGTAGAGGCAGTTATTCTTACAGTAATTGCTGTACTCGATGAGTCCGCGGACATAGACGTCCGTGCCGTACACGCGCTCCCGGACGGCCCGCGCCTTTGGAAAGAGGTAGGCTGCAAGCTCCGGGGAACGGCCGTCGATGAGACGGACCCATTCGTCTTTCATGAGCGCTTCGCCTGCTTCCAGACGGTCGATCAGCGCTTTTAATTCATTGAGACAGACCGGATCAGTCACGCCGTTCCGGACCGGCTCTTTCCACCAGCATTTCGGGTTTAACTTGTTTTCCAGCAATGCGGTGTTCATAAAATCAGTATCCATGAGGTCCTCCTGTGGGGAAACATGACCGGAAGAAATGACAGAGAAAAGAAATAAGCCCGTACAAGTGTATGATACAGACCGAGTGTTAAATATGAAAGACTCCATGCAGTTCAAGAAGCTGCAGCGAGGGGATCAGACTTTCTTTTGCAGGGCATATATGTATGCCGGATAACAATTTCTTCCCTGTCAGAACATTCTTAAGGTCAGTAATAGCGAATTCGACTCTTTCCCGAAAGAATAGGAAACTTCTCGCAGGTCAGAGAACATAGAACTATCGTAACATATCAGAAAATAAAAATCAATTCCAGCCGAGCGAACAGGAAAAGATGTGGGAGTGATACTTTTTAAGGACAGAAATTTCCTGAATAAAAATCCCCGCCGCAAGAGAGAGGAAGTGCGGCGGGGCTGGTGCTGGTCCGGAGCAGGATTGGAGCCCCGGATCCAGTATTACAAAATAAAGGGAAAAATCATAACGATCAAGCAGGCGTGAACAGATATTAAATATCTTTGCCGATACTCTTCATATATTCCACGAAATCATCCCCGAATTTCAGCTTCATGCAGTCGAGTGTGAGCTTCACGCAGCGCTCATCCCCGAGTCTCGCATTGTTGAACGTCAGGTCGTAGTTGACCGGGTTAGTCCAGTAGTTGCCGCCGGTGTAATACTTGTAGTAATCCGCGCGGTACTTGTCTGTCTTCGTGATCAGGTGATGCGCCTCCTCGACCGTGATATCATCCATCCGTTCCATGACGCGCCGCAGTGTATAGCTTCTCGGCGCCTCCACGTAGATGCTGACGACATTGTCATAATCCTTCAGGATATAATCGGCACATTTTCCGACGATGACGCAGGACTCGGAGGCGGCAAGTTTTTCGATGATGATCTTCTGATAGTCGAAAAGCCGGTCATCGGAAGTAAACTTTGAGAGCTCTCCGGTCGGTGCATGATGTTTCGGCAGTGCCTGAAGCTGTTTGGTGATCAGACTGCCGTTTAAAGTCTCGTCAGCTTCCCGGAAAAAGTGTTCCGGATAGCCGCTGTACTGGGACGCAAGTGTCAGGATCCGTTTATCATAGCTGTGGACGCCCAGCTCGTCAGCAAGCATAGCGGCGATGTCACGCCCGCCGGATCCAAATCCCCTGGCAACCGTGATAACAAAGTTTTTCATACAAGATCTCCCGTCCTTTCTGAAGGGTTCATTAGTGAGACACATTATTTTGTGAATTTCAGAGTGATCGTTCCATCATCATTATATACAACAGCATCCTGATCCATCGTGATCGCGTCGATGGCAGCCAGATACTCTTCTTTTGACTTGAAATACGGTTTTGCTTCCGTGATTACTTTCTTTCCGAGAGCAGCATCATCGGAGAGCAGCTTTGCAGCAGTCAGAACAAGGCATTCTGCCGGGTAGAGGCAGCCGAGCTTCTTATCCTGCACATAGTAATCCTTTCCATGACCGGTTCCGACAGACCCACCTGCGTGCGGGTGAACGACCGGCATGATCGCGGACACATCGCCCATATCGGTGCTTCCGGTTCCCCAGCCGCCCTCAACGACGCTGTCAGGGCCTGCAACGGTCTCCATCGCCTCTTTCATGACAGCGGCCATATTTTTATCGTTGTTTAACGGGAAATAGCCCGGATGGTCATCCAGCTCCACGTTGCAGCCGATCGCGGCAGCGGAAGCGGTAAGTGCCTGGTTGACCTTGATATTGTATTTGCGGATCGCGTCGAAGGAAGCGCCGCGCACATAGGACTCCACTTTTGCAGTCTCCGGGATCGCGTTGACGGCGAGACCGGCTTCCGTGATGATCGGATGGAAACGGATGTGGTCATTGTCGGTAAAGGTCTCGCGGAGTGCATTGACGGCGTTTAAGGCGCAGGTTGCCGCGTAGAGTGCATTCCGGCCATTTTCCGGAGATCCGCCCGCATGTGAGGAAACGCCTTTGAATGTAATGTTCTTTGTGACGCAGCCATTGCAGCCGTCGCTGATGGAAAGTGCTTTTCCTTCCGCAAGCTTTCCGGAGTGGATCATCATCGCCATGTCCACACCGTCGAAATATCCGCGGTGAATGAACTCGACCTTGCCGCCGAAATATTTGATGATGCCCTGTTTCCTTAAACCTTCACGGAATCCGAGCTCGATCAGCTCCTCCGCCGGAACGGAGATAAAGCGGATCGATCCGCAGAGACCATCGAGAGCGCCCGGCTCCTTCAAGGCAGCGGCTGTTCCGAGAAGAACCGCACACTGGGCATGATGGCCGCAGGCATGGACATAATGGGTTTCCGGATCGCAGCACGGGTGGTTTGCGACGATCAGGGAGTCGAGCTCTCCGAGGATCGCGATCTTCGGCCCCGGTTTTCCGGTGTCGAGATCTGCGTAGAATCCCGGGATATTTCCGGCCTTTGTCAGGGTGTATCCGAGCTCTTCAAAGTGTTTTTCCATGTAAGCGGAAGTGTTCCACTCGCGGAATCCCGTCTCCGGGTGTGCCCAGATATAGTCTGCCGTGTCATAGATCAGTTTTTCATATTTTTCGACCATTGCGATCAGTTTTTTAGAATCGATCATCTTACATTACTCCTTTATGAAAGTATTCAGCCGTAAAGCTGTTTGGCAGTTGTTTTTCACGGATAGGAATTTTCTGAACTGAAAATTCCGCATGAGATGGCAGCAGGCAGGTTATTCGTATAAGAAACATGCCACCATATGTCCGTCTCCGGTGTCGACGAGTTTCGGGATCTCCTTTTTGCAGCGCTCCGTGCAGTGCGGGCAGCGGCCTGCGAGCGGGCAGCCGACCTGATCCCCGATCGGGCTCGGGATATCGCCGGTGAGCGGCAGGCGCTCTTTTTTCTCAAACGGGCTTTCCGGCGGGATCGCGGAGAGCAGAGCCTGCGTGTACGGGTGCTTCGGATCTGCGTAGATGCCTTCGGAGGTGTAGAACTCCATGACGCGCCCGAGGTACATAATCATGATCCGGTCACTGATATATTTGATGATGCCGAGGTCATGGGAGATGAACACATAGGTCAGGTTGAACTGCTTCTGCAGACGGCGGAAGAGGTTGATGACCTGTGCCTGGATCGAAACGTCCAGGGCGGATACCGGCTCGTCACAGACGATGATCTTCGGCTCCATCGAGAGGGCGCGCGCGATGTTCACACGCTGCCTCTGGCCGCCGGAGAACTCGTGCGGGTAGCGTTCCATGTGCTGGATGTCGAGTCCGACTTCCTGGAGATATTCTAACGCTTTCTGGCGGCGTTCCCTTGCAGTGTCACCGATGTGGTGGACCTTCATCGCCTCCTCGATCGAGTAGGAAGCCGTTTTTCTGGGATCCAGGGAGGAATACGGATCCTGGAAGATCATCTGGATATCCCTGCGGGCCGCTTCCCGGTCGTAGACAGGCATGTTCCAGAGATCCTTTCCGTTATAGGTGATCGTTCCGCCGGACGGCTTGTGGAGCTTTACAAGGCAGCGGCCCAGTGTGGACTTTCCGCATCCGGACTCACCGATGATCCCTAATGTTTCCCCTTCATAGATATCAAAAGACACATCGCTCAACGCGTGGAGAAGTTTATTCTTTTCCCCTAACTTTTTTCCGCGGATCACAAAATCCTTACTGAGATGATCGACGCTCATGATTACATTTTTCTGCATGTCTCATTCACTTCCCCTCGTGTTAATCTGTGCTCTCCGTCCTGTCTGTGGCACGCCACGAAATGTCCGGGAGCGACCTCCTTCAGCGGCGGTACCTGATTTTTACAGATCTCCGTGGCATAAGGACAGCGGTTATAAAAGTTGCAGCAGTAACCGGTAAGACGGAGATCCGGCGGTGTTCCGGGGATCGTCTTCAAATCCTCTTTCGCGGAGCTGCTGAGTTTCGGCATGGAGTCCAAAAGACCCCAGGTGTACGGGTGAAGCGGCTCTTGATAAAGAGTCTTTGTGTCCGCATATTCTACGGTATTTCCTGCATACATGACCATGACGGTGTCACACATCTCCCAGACAACGCCGAGGTTGTGGGTGATGAGCAGGATCGCGGTATTGAGCTTCTTCTGGAGGTCCTTTAAGAGCTCAAGAACCTGTGCCTGTACGGTCACATCCAGAGCGGTCGTCGGCTCGTCGGCGATGATGAGCTTCGGATGTCCGCAGACGGCCATCGCGATGATGACACGCTGGCACATGCCGCCGGAGAGCTCATGCGGATACGCGTCCATTCGTTTCTCAGCCTCCGGGATGCCGACAAGCTTTAATGCCTCAACGGCTTTGTTCCAGGCGTCCTTTTTGCTGATCTTTTCGTGTTCTCGGATCATCTCGACCATCTGGTGGCCGATCTTGAATACCGGATCTAAGGAGGTCATCGGGTTCTGGAAGATCATGCAGCACTCATCGCCTCGGAATTTTTCCATCTGGGATTCAGAAAGACTCCGGATATCAACTCCGGCGAAGATGATGGAGCCGTCCACGATCTTTCCTGTTTTTGCCGGCATGAGCCGCATGACGGAGGCACTGGTGACGCTTTTTCCGGAACCTGATTCGCCGACGATCCCCATGGTCGTTCCTTCTTTCAGTGTAAAGCTGACGCCATCGACCGCTTTGGAAACGCCGCTCGCCTGGTAGAAATATGTTTTTAATCCATTTACTTTTAAGATTGCATCGTTTTCACTCATAGCCTGCACCTCCTACTGTTTCATTTTCGGATCCATGACATCGCGGATCCCGTCGCCCAACAGGTTGAAACCGATGACGGTCACAAGAATGAAGGCGCCTGCAGTTCCGGCTACATGGGGAGCTGTTGTCAGACAGTCACGGCCGACACGGAGAATGCTGCCCCAGGATGCGGTCGGAAGCGCGATGCCGAGTCCGAGGAAGCTTAAGGAAGCTTCGGAAATGATCGCACTTGCGATACGGAGTGTTGCGTACACGATGATCTGGGATACGCAGTTCGGTAAAATATGTAAGAATAAGAGTCTCACCGGGGAGACGCCGACAACGCGGCAGGCGTTGCAGTATTCCTCTTCCTTTACGATCAGGACCTGACCTCTCGTGACACGGGCAAATCCCGGAACACTCGCGATACCGATGGCCAGAATGACGTTCATGACGCCGTTTCCGAGAACGGTGATCAGGATCATGGCTAACAGGATAAATGGGAAAGAGAACATGCCGTCCATGACTCTCATGAGAACGGAATCGATCCATCCACCGAAATATCCGGCAGTGAGTCCGATGAGCACGCCGATGATGGCGCCGACGATCGTGGCACCGACTGCGACGATCATGGATACGCGGGAGCCGTAGATGATACGGGATAAGATGTCACGCCCGAGATCGTCCGTTCCGAAGAGATGTCCCGGCGTTCCGATCCCCTTAAACGGCAGAACAGGATTGATCGCATTCGGGTCATACGGCGCGATGAGAGGAGCAAACACGGCGAGGATGACCATGAAGGCAACGATGAAGAAGCCCACGAGAGCGGTCTTATTTCTGGCTAACTTATGCCATGCATTGTTGGCATTTCGTTCTTTTAAGAGCATTGCGATGTTGGCGTCTTTTCCAAGAGCATCGCCGGATGTGGAAGAAGCTGCGGCAGCAGCAGGTTTTTTCTTGAAGAATGTCATGGCATATCACCCCTTTTCCAGTTTTACTTTCGGATTCAGGATCGCGTAAGCGATATCGACTAACATGTTGCAGAAGACGAACATGATCGCGGAGAAGAGAACGGTTCCCTGGATCAGGGAATAATCGCGGTTGTTGATCGCGGTGTTGATCATGGTTCCCATGCCCGGCCAGGAGAAGATTCCCTCTGTGATGATCGCACCGGTAAAGGTTCCGGCGATCTGAAGTCCGAGAACGGTGATCAGCGGCGGGAGTGCGTTCTTTAATCCGTGGATCAGGATGACTTTCATTTTCCGGATGCCGCGGGCTCTGAGACATCGGATATAGTCACTGCTCATGATGTCGATCATGCTGGAACGCATGGTTCTCGCGAAAGTCGCCATCGGGATCGTCGCGAGACAGAAGCCCGGCAGGATCATGTGACTCACCACATCCCCGATGCCTTTGGAGATGTCGCCCATGCCCATGACAGGCAGGAGATTCATTTTAACGGAAAACTGGAGGACCAGCATAAGAGCCAGCCAGAAGATCGGCATGGACACGCCGACGAGCGTGATGACCATGACAATGTAATCGAAGATCGTATTCTGCTTTAAAGCAGCGATGATGCCGACGCTGGTTCCGATGATGAAAGCGAAGAAAAGTGCTGTCAGCGTCAGAGTCAGTGTATTCGGGATCCTGGAAGTGATGAGCGGAAGAACGTCCTGGCGGTAACTGTAGGAGTAACCGAAATCACCGTGGACGAGTCCGTTTAAATAGAGTGCGTACTGTTCCGGGAGCGGTTTATCGAGGTTCATCTCGGCTCTCATGGCTTCGATGTCCTCCGCATTTGCCTCAATGCCCAGGATCGCCACAGCCGGATCGCCGGGCAGCATTCTTGTCAGGCAGAAGGTCAGTGTAACGACGACCAGAAGTGTGGGGATCGTCTGCAATAATCGTTTGATGATGATCTTTCCCATAAAAATCCAATCCTTTCATGACTGTCCGGATCCATCACCGGGACTGTGAATGGGGGAACAGTCGATTTTTGCGAACATTTCTACAGAAAAAGGGAAACAAATCAGATTTGCTTCCCCTTTCTGCAGATTTTGTAATAGTTTTATTCTTCGATCCAGATATTGTTGAACGGTGTTGCGACTAACATCTGGTTATCAGCACGGAGAACCGCGTTATGTACTTTCGGGGATACTGCCCAGTTCCGGCACTCGTATGCGTAGTAGATACCGGTGTATTCGTTCATAACTTTCTCAATTGCTTCCTTGTAGTATTTGGCACGCTCAGCAGTGTCAGTGGAGCCAAAGCCTTTGTTGAGGAGGTCATCCATCTCCGGATCATTGTAGCCGCCTGCGTTGGAGGAAGCGTGGATGGTCTGGGAACTGAAGAACTTTCCAAGGAAACCGTAAGGATCCGGGTTGCTGTTCCAGCTTACGCCGTAGCTGTTTACGGTATCAGCCTGCCAGGAATCGACAACGGCTGCGGACCAGTCGGCCATCGTAGAGGACTTGATATCAAGTGTGACTCCGATCTGGCTCCAGTAGTACTGTAACATCTGCGCCATCTTCTCACGGTATGTAGTGGATCCGATGTAAAGGCTCATGGTGAAGCCATCCGGATAACCGGCCTCCGCGAGGAGTTTCTTTGCACCTTCCGGATCGTAGGAAGGTACGAGGTCATTGTAGGCAGTGTCATATGCGAAGGAGTATACCGGTAACGGCTGGTAAGCTCTTGTGCCCTCACCGTACTGATAAATGCCGGCTACCATGGAATCGATGTCGACTGCCATTGTGAGAGCTTTTCTGACATCTGCATTTGCAGTCGGACCATTCTGCATATTAAAGCGGACGTAGGTGACAGCGGAGCTTGCGGTCTGGAGTAAGAGACCTGCATCCTGGGCACGCTTGATCGCTTCGCCCTGGAGATACATCGCGATATCGACCTCACCGGTCTGTACTGCGTTGATCGCCTGATTGGAGTCGGAGATGATGCGGAATTCAATTCCATCGACGTTCGGCTCGGTCCCCCAGTAATTGTCATTCTTCTTTAAAACAACCTTTTCATCGGTTACCATCTCTTCGAGGGTGAATGGACCGGTACCAACGATATGGGAACCAAACTCATCTCCCCAGCCTTCGACTTCCTCTTTCGGAAGAATGACGTTTCCGATCTCAGCTAACTGGTTGATGAACGGTCCTGCAACGGACTTCATATGGATCACGACCTGAGTCGGACTTGTCACTTCGCAGTAATCGAAGAAGTCACGGCAGATACGGTCTGTGGTACTTTCATTTTTGCTTCGTTCGAGAGAGTACTTGACGTCCTCTGCAGTCATCTTTCTTCCGTCCTGGAACTTTCCTTTCTGGAAATAGACATCATCTCTTAAGTTGATGGTGTAGGTGAGACCATCATCGCTGGCGGTGTAATCCGTCGCAAGACATGGAAGAAGTTCTTTGTAATCCTGATCCCAGATAAATAAAGTCTCCATGACGTTGTACATGATGTGGTTTTCATACATCGTGGAGTAGGATTTCGGATCGAGAGTCAGCGGGGAAGATGGCATGGACACTACCAGTGTTCCGCCCTTTACGGCTTCTCCGTCGGAAGAACCAACTGCGATACCGGAAGCAAGTGTCTGATCTGTGGATTTGGCATCCGGAGACACTGCGTTGGATGAGGCAGCAGCCGTCTCAGCGGTGGAACCGGCTGTTGTCTGGGAGGTCGTCTGGGAACCGCCGCATCCTGCCAGGGAAGATGCTGCCATAACGGCTGCGGCTGCAAGTGCGATCAATCGTCTTTTCTTCATAAGAATCTCTCCTCTCTCTTTTTTTACGAACGATCCGCCGGATCCTGGTACCGGTAAATGAAACCGGCAGTCGCTTTGGAAGATCCGGGTAAAAAAGAAAGGCGCACTTCTGACAGAAGTTATCGCCTTTGATAAATGGGGGGATCGTTAATAAAATTATGTGCTTAAGGATAAAACCAGAACTTAAAAAAGTCAAGTATTTTTTGCTTTTACTTTACTTAATTCGGCGAAATGTTCAAAAAATAATAATTTTGTAACTTATGTATGTACATAATTGGAAAAGTCAGAATATTTTTTGGCATATAGTGCGATATGGTTACTTTTTACGGGGAGGAATTTTCTGAACTGAAAACTCCGTATGACACATATATTCCTACCAACGAAATGGGGAATAATATTATAAAGACAGTGACTGAAAATGTCCAATTAAAAATAATAGGGACTGGATATAAGAAATTCTAATGTAAATATTCTGAAAATGAAATTGACAGATGCAGAGAAGTGTGCTAATCTTGGAACCATAAAAATTAAAAACAAAAAGTCGATGAGCAAAGAGAGTACATTCGGAATGAAATCACAGAGAGCTGTCGGTGGTGGAAGACAGTATGGAGTTCCTTATGGAATGGGTTTGTGAGACGCCAGGTGAAAGAGGTTCGAGTAGCTGAGGCCGTGATTCCTGCGTTAAAGGATAAGAGTATCGAAAGAGATTTCCGTACTCTGAAACGAGACAGATTGGTGGCAGATATTCCGATGTGGGATAGCTGCTTTTTTGTTCTAAAGGATCGGATCGTCAAGGCAGGTGCAGATTAAGAATCGCTGCGGGCAATGACAGCCGGCTTTCAGAATGATCCAGGATCTGTAAAATCGGGTGGCACCACGAAAAATTTCGTCCCGGCATAGTGAGAACTATGTCCGGGATTTTTTGTTTCAAAAAAAGCCCCACCTTACTTATCCCTGCAGGAAGCAGTCGACAAAAACGAGGAGGAAATGATTATGAGAAAAATGACAGCGATCATGAACCTTGCTGCAGCCGCAGCTCTTGCAGGGATCCTGCTTACCGGGTGTTCCACAGAGGCGGACGAGACGACGGCAGCCGCGGCAACGACAGCTGCCGAAGCAGAAACAACGACAGCTGCAGGAGGAGCTGCAGAAACGACAGAGGGCGGTGCTCTTGCCGGAAAGAAGATTTCTGTTATGACCCCGTATCTCACTTCCGTCACAACAAACCAGATGGCGGGCTATATTAAAGAAGATCTCGAGGCGGAAGGTGCAGAGGTGTTCGTGATCGACACGACGAATGACTTTGCAGAGCTTGCGAGCCGCATTGAGGATGTCGTTTCCTCCGGAACAGACGGGATCGTCCTTGTGAGCGCCGATCCGAACCAGGTTGCGAACCAGCTTCAGGATGCGTTTGATGCGGGAATTCCGGTCTTCGGCTGCGACAGCGGATTCATCGACGGCATGCAGGTCAACGCGACGAGTGATAACTACCAGATGGGCGAGCTTATTGTGAGATATTTATTTGACGATCTGATGGGCGGAAAGGGAACCGTGATCGCCCTGACCCACAGACCGCATCCGGGTGTTGTAAAGCGCTGTGAGGCATTTGATGACATTATCAAAGAGTATCCGGACATCAAGCTCATCACAGAGCAGCATGTACCGGCGGAACAGCCGATCAATGATGCACAGGACATCGTCGCAAACCTTTTAACCGCGAATCCGGAGAAAGATTCCATCACAGCCGTATTCGCGGCATGGGATGAACCGGCGATCGGTGCAACAAAGGCACTCCAGGAGGCAGGACGTGACGAAGTCATTGTCACAGGCGTTGACGGAAATGAGCAGGCGATCGAGATGATCAAGGACGGCACAAACTTAAAGGCGACCGTAAAACAGAACTTTGAAGGCATGGCTGATATCGTTTGTGAGCAGATGGATCAGTATTTTAACGGTGAGGAGATCGAAAAAGGCGAGATGTACGCGCCGGCGGAGCTGATTACACAGGAGAATGCACAGTAGGCCCGGGCGAATACACATGAGACTTACGCGTGAAAAGCAAGTGATCCCGGTCAGTAAAAGCAAAGAGGGAAAGGCAGTTGCTGAAAGCTTTTGCAGGTACTCAGAAAAATATGATCAAGGCAGGTGATACAGGATGTTGCTGGATGTAAGAAATACAGACAAGAAATTTAACGGCGTATATGCGCTGAAAGATCTCAACTTTTCTCTGGATGCCGGGGAGATCCACGGACTTGTCGGTGAGAACGGTGCCGGAAAGTCCACGTTTATCAAGATCCTCGGCGGAGTCTACAAAAGAGACGGCGGCAGCATCCTGTGGGACGGAAAGGAACTTCCGGAGGAGATCCGGCCGGAGGAGAGCAGGAATCTCGGGATCAATATCATCTTCCAGGATAATGTCCTGATCCCGGCATTCACGGGAGCGGAAAATATTTGTCTCGGAAGACCATATCCGGCAAAAGGCGGGCTGATCCGGTGGAAGGAAATGGAGCGGGAAGCGGAGGAAAAAGCCGCGGAACTCGGGATCCGGCTGGATCTGAAGAAACCAGTCTCTGCGATGACTCCGGCACAGAAAAAATGCGTGGAGATCGTCCGGGCGATGATGAGCGACTGTAAGCTCCTGATCCTGGATGAGCCGACGGCATCGCTTTCCGATAAGGAGACGAAGCTTCTGTTTTCCATTGTGAGAAACTTAAAGGCGAAAGGAACCTCGGTCCTTTACGTGACGCACCGGCTGGAGGAGATCATGGAGCTGACTGACCGGGTGACAGTCCTGAGGAACGGGATGCTGGTATCTACTGTGAAGACGGAGGAGACGAGCCGGAAAGAACTGGTGCGGCTGATGAGCGGAAATGAGGCCGCGGACGGTGTTGACGGATCGGAAGAGCATGGGATTACAGAAAGAGAGGATCCGGCAGAAAAGAACGCAGGGCAGTCTGTGAGAGCGGGAGAAGCTTATCGCGGAGAAGGTAGAAACGCAGATGGGTGTGATGCGCAGGACATTGGAAAAACGGAAAAACAAGTTGGAAATGGGACTGTGACTGCACCGGGAAAAACTGCGTTGGAAGTCCACGGAATCCGCTCCGGGGACGGGATCGTCCGGGGCGTTGACCTGGAAGTAAAAACAGGACGGATCACCGGAATGTTCGGACTCTGTGGAAGCGGGCGGACGGAATTCCTCGAATGCATCTACGGAACGAGAAAGCTGGCGGGCGGCACGATCGCGGTAAATGGAAAGACGACCGCGCATCCGACCCCATCGGGATCCATTCGGCAGGGAATGGCGTTCATCTGCGAGGACCGGAGCGGAAAAGCAATGATCCCGTCCTTTTCGATCAAGGAAAATATGATGCTCTTTTCGATCGACCGTTATACGAAAAACGGGTGGTTCCGGAAGCAGGACGCAGGAAGAAAAGCGGCGGAGATGATCGGGGCGCTAAAGATCAAATGCACGGGTGCCGGGCAGCCGGCAAAAGAGCTCTCGGGCGGAAACCAGCAGAAAGTCGTCTTTGCGAAGGCACTCCTCACGGAACCGTCGATCTGGATCTGTGATGAGCCGACCCAGGCGGTGGATGTGGCGACGAGACAGGAGATCCACAGACTGCTGAGAAAAGAAGCAGAAAAAGGGAAAGCTGTTCTCTACGTCTCATCGGATCTCACGGAGCTTCTGGAGATCGCCGACGAGGTTGCCGTCATGGCATATGGGAAAGTCCGGAAGACATTTGAAAATAAAGACCTGAAGCCGGCGGATGTGCTGGCTTGCTGTTATGAGGCGGAGAGAGAGGAAAACGACAGATGAGAGGAAAAGCATTAAAGAATTACGGAACGGTCGCTGCGCTGGTGGTGATCATCGGGATTTTTGGACTTTTAAGACCTGCGTCGTTTTTTACACTGAAAAACTTCCTTAATATAACTCGTCAGGCTGCACCACTTGCGATCATTGCGCTCGGAGCAACCTTCGTCATGACGGTCAACGAATTTGATCTTTCAATCGGAAATATCGTGAGTCTTGGCGGCGTCATTGCTGCGCTTTTATCGATCCGGGGCGTTCCGGTCCCGGTCTGCTTCCTCGCGGCGGTCGCTGTGGGGATCGTGGTCGGAGGCGTGAACGGAGTGATCGTCGCGAAGTTCGGGATCCTTTCTTTTATCACAACACTTGGGATGGGAACGGTCCTGGACGGCGTGATTTACGGACTTACCGGTGGAACGACCGTATTTAACGGGATCCCGAAGAGCTTCACGATCCCAGGGATCTTAAAGATCGCAGACATCCCGTTCATCACGATCGTGGCGGTCGTGCTCCATCTGGTATTTCATATTTTTATGAACCACATGGCGGCAGGAAGAAAGCTCTATGCGATCGGCGGAAGTGAGGAGGCGGCGAAAGTTGCCGGGATCCGGATCTTCCGATACCGTGTCCTCGCGTTTACGCTGTGCGCTGCGCTTGCAGGACTTGCGGGATCCCTCGTGGCGTCCCGCGTCGGATCCGCGAATACGACAGCCGGGCAGGGATATTTCCTGCAGGCGTATGCAGCCGTATTTATCGGCTGTACGGTCTCAAAGAGCGGTGTCCCGTGCGTCGTCGGAACGTTAGTCGGAACGATCATCCTGGCAGTTCTGGCAAACGGACTTACGATCTTGCAGATGCCGAGTTTCATGCAGAACATCATCACCGGCGGGATCATCATTCTCGCGGTTGTGGTCCAGAAGCTTGGAGCGGGGAGGTAGATCATGTTAGCAGCAATCTTTGATATCGGAACGACGGCAGTCAAGGCTGTCGTTGTAAATGAAAACGGGGAAGCGGTTTTTACCGGAAGCTCCGTGATCCATACGATCGAGACAGAAAATTTTAAAGAGCAGGACCCGGATGAGTGGTATGAGGCATTCTGCGGACTCTCAAAAGAATTGTTTGAGATCATCCCCGCCGCGGAGATCGGTGCCGTCATCTTTTCCGGTCAGATGCAGGATGTGATCCCGGTCGGTGCGGACGGAAAGGCACTTGGAAACGCGATCCTCTATTCGGACGGACGTGCGGATGAACAGGCGCGGGCGATCATAAGGGAGGCGGCAAAGCGGAATGTGGTGCCGCTAGGAGATGCGTATATCGCGGAGATCACGGGAAACCACTTCGACGGATCGATGCCGCTCGCAAAAATCCTGTGGCTAAAGGGAAACAAACCGGAGATCTATGAAAAAACCGCATGTTTCCTCATCAGTTCGAAGGATTATGTGATCACAAGACTGACCGGAGTGTTTGCCGGGGACATGACAGCGTGTTCCACGGCCGGGGCCATGGACCTCGATCGGAAGGAATGGTCGGAAGAGCTGATCGAAGCCGCCGGACTCGACAGGGACCGGTTCCCGAAGCTTTTTTGCGCACACGAATGTGTCGGGACTGTCACGGAGGCGGGCGCTCTTGAAAGTGGGTACGCCGTGGGGACAAAAGTTTACGCGGGAACCGGAGATGCGGGCGCGACGACACTCGCGAGCGGGATCCTGTCTCCGGGAGAGTATAATATCAACCTCGGAACATCCGGCTGGGTGGCAGCCGTCTCGGACCGGCGGATGGAGAGCGAAGGCGGCGGATTCAACCTGGCGGCGATGCAGAAAGATCTTCTGATCAACGTGGTTCCGTTCTTAAACGGCGGAAATGTCCACCGGCTGATCGCGAAGATCCTGTCCAGAGATCCAGACGGGACGCCGGATTTCGAATATATCTCAGAACTCCTGGAACAAGCGGAGCCGGGCAGTCACGGACTTTTCTTTCTCCCGTATGTGACGGGCGAGCGGTTCCCGATCATGGACAGCAGCGTCCGGGGAAGTTTCTTAGGACTTTCGCAGGAGACAACGGCGGCGGATCTGGCGCAGAGCGTCCTGGAAGGTGTGGCATTTTCCATCCGCCAGGGATTGGAGCTCTTTGACCAGCCCGCGAAAAAGATCACACTGATCGGCGGCGGAGCGAGAGAGCGGCGATGGTGCCGGATCCTGAGCAATGTCATGGGACAAAAGATTTTTGTATACAAAGATCCGGACCTTCTTCCGGCGTTGGCGATCGCTTCGGCGGTATTCGTTGCGGAGGGCGTGATCCCGGACTATCAGGCATTTATCAGCACGCTGGAGAGCCGCGGACATTGCGATACCGTGGAACCGGATCCGGAGATCTCGGCGAGGTATCATGGGATTTACCAGAGATATAAGGGGATCTACCCGCTGGTGCGAGAGTTTTACTCGGAGAAATACTAATCTGAACGCAAAAAATGATCGACAAAGTCGATCTGAAACAATATCAGGCTACAAGAGGAGGAAACATCTATGTCAAAAGGCAGATTTGGCGCACATGGCGGTCAGTATATTCCTGAGACGCTCATGAATGCGGTACTGGAACTCGAAGAGGCATACAACCATTACAAAAATGACCCGGAATTCCAGAAAGAACTTACAATACTTTTAAATGAGTACGCAGGCAGACCGTCAAGACTCTACTATGCGGAGCACATGACAAAGGATCTCGGCGGAGCAAAGATCTATTTAAAGAGAGAAGATCTGAATCACACCGGCGCCCACAAGATCAACAACGTACTCGGTCAGGTCCTTCTCGCGAAGAAGATGGGAAAGACCCGTGTCATCGCAGAGACCGGAGCCGGTCAGCACGGCGTGGCGACAGCGACGGCGGCGGCGCTCTTTGGCATGGAGTGCGAGATCTACATGGGCGTGGAGGATACGAAGCGACAGGCGCTCAATGTATACAAGATGCGCCTTCTCGGAGCAAAAGTCCATGCGGTGACGACAGGAACCGGCACATTAAAGGATGCTGTTTCCGAGGCGATGAGAGAGTGGACGAACCGGATCGAGGACACCCATTACGTTCTCGGCTCCTGCATGGGACCACATCCGTTCCCGACGATCGTCCGTGACTTCCAGGCGGTTATCTCCAAGGAAATCAAGGAGCAGATGTTAGAGAAAGAGGGACGTCTTCCGGACGCAGTTCTCGCCTGTGTCGGCGGCGGATCCAACGCTATCGGCGCATTCTACAACTTCATCGAGGATAAGGACGTTCAGCTTATCGGCTGCGAGGCAGCAGGACGCGGCGTGAACACAGCAGAGACAGCGGCGACCATCGCGACAGGACGTCTCGGAATTTTCCATGGCATGAAGTCCTATTTCTGCCAGGATGAATATGGCCAGATCGCCCCGGTATATTCCATCTCCGCAGGTCTTGACTATCCGGGAATCGGACCGGAACACGCAAATCTTTACGATACAGGACGGGCCCAATATGTGGCAGTTACCGATGATGAGGCGGTCGATGCATTCGAGTATCTCTCCAGAATCGAGGGAATCATCCCGGCGATCGAGAGCGCTCATGCCATCGCATACGCAATGAAGCTTGCACCGACGATGGGAAAGGATAAAATCATTGTCGTCAATGTTTCCGGAAGAGGAGACAAGGACTGTGCAGCAATCGCAAGATACAGAGGGGAGGATATTCATGAGTAAGATCGCAAACGCCTTCAAAGGCGGAAATGGAAAGGCATTTATCCCGTTTATCACCTGCGGTGACCCGTCCTTAGAGGTCACAGAGCAGCTTGTATATGCAATGGAGGAGGCAGGAGCAAACCTTATCGAGCTTGGAATTCCGTTCTCCGATCCGACGGCAGAGGGACCGGTGATTCAGGCGGCCAATACCCGCGCTCTGTCCGGCGGCGTGACCACCGACAAAATTTTTGCAATGGTTGAAAAAATTCGGAAAAATACACAAATTCCGATGGTTTTCATGACGTACGCGAATGTTGTATTCTCCTACGGAACCGAGCGTTTCATCAAGAAGGCGTCCGAGCTTGGCATGGATGGATTGATCCTGCCGGATGTGCCGTATGAGGAGAAAGAAGAGTTTGATTCGGTATGCAAAAAGTACGATATGGATCTGATCTCCCTCATCGCACCGACCTCCCACGAGCGCATCAGCATGATCGCGAAAGAGGCATCCGGTTTTGTATACTGCGTATCCTCTCTTGGCGTTACCGGAACGAGAAGCGAGATCACAACGGATATCGGCGCGATGGTAGAGCTTGTGAAGAAGGCGAAGGACATCCCATGCGCGGTTGGTTTCGGAATCTCCACACCGGAGCAGGCAAAGAAGATGGCAGGTCTCTCCGACGGAGCTATCGTTGGTTCCGCAATCGTGAAGCTCTGCGGAACATATGGAAAGGACGCGGTTCCGTATGTGAAAGAGTATGTGAAGTCCATGTGTGACGCGGTGCATGGGATCTAAGAATCGTCCGGGAAACGCTCCGCGAGGATATACAGTGATTTTGATAGGAATAAGCCAGTTTCGCTGACCAGAATCACACGCCAAGTCTCACGGTCGTTCGACTTAAATGCAGAAGAATGTTGTCGAAATGGTAATTGGGAACATGCACTTTTGCGAGGTAAAGTGTTTGCGCTATACCGTACTTTGTGCTAAAATCAAATAACGAACTGTCAATTCTGCGGTGCAGGGACTCCCTTGCACCGCAGTTACTTGTGCAAAGGAGAATGATGCATGCCAGTAGGAATTATCATCAACGCCCTGTCCGTCGCCATCGGTGGTGTGGTCGGGGCTTTATTTGGGCATAAGCTGCCCACAAGGATCAATTCAGAACTCACGAAGATCTTCGGTGTCTGCTCCATGGGAATGGGCGTGAGTTCCATCGGACTCATGAAAAATATGCCCGCCGTTATTTTCGCAGTGATCATTGGAACCGCGTTTGGACTGGCGGTAAATCTCGGTGGAATCATCAACTACGGCGCGGCGTGCATGGAGAAGCCGGTCGGAAAGATCTTCCCGAATAAGAATGCGTCCATGTCCAGAGAAGAGTATATGACGATGCTCGTGACGATCATCGTGCTGTTTTGTGCCAGCGGAACGGGAATTTACGGTTCCCTGGATTCCGGAATGAGCGGTGACCACACGATCCTGATCTCCAAGTCCATCCTGGATTTCTTTACTGCGATGATCTTTGGAGGAACCCTGGGAATGGTGGTTGCGGTTGTTGCGATCCCACAGTGCGTGATCTTTCTCGCGATCTTCGCTGCGGCGAAGTTCATCTTTCCGCTTACCACACCGGATATGATCGCGGACTTCAAGGCCTGCGGCGGTTTCCTTCTTCTGGCCACAGGTTTCCGCATCGCAAAGATCCACAACTTCCCGGTTGCTGATATGATCCCCGCCATGGTGCTTGTCATGCCGGTGAGCTGGTTCTGGGGGAATGTGGTTGTGCCGATGCTGTAAAAACGTGACTTTTTTCGTAGTTATGAAAAAATGGTCGTTATAAAATTCCTGAAATAATAAAAATCCCTGGCTATGGTGAGAAAGTCATAGCCGGGGATTTTTGTTATTTTATATGCGGATTTTTTCCCTGGGTTATCGGACAGAGTCAGATTTTTCCTGCTAGTTCTGTCCGTAATGGCGGGCGAAACAAATGAGTGTGACAACGAGAACGAGAGAACAGTCAATCATCACATCCGTAAATCGTCCGGCACGTCCGGGAACGAAGAGTTGGTGAAACTCATCCGTGCAGGCGTAACAGAACACGATCGCGAAAGCAGCGAAAAGGCGGCGCCGGATCATTGGCGTTCGGTACGAAAAATGGAGTCCAAAGCGGACCGTACCGTAAAAGACCAGATATTCGGTCATGTGGGCGGTTTTCCGGACGGGGAAACTCATGAGTTCGATGAGTTCGGCATACTGTGCCGGATTCCCGCGGAAGAAACCGAGTTTCGTCCCGATCAGCAGGATCAGTCGGCTCACGGAATCGCTCATTTCCGTGGATTCGACGGCCGGCTTTGAGGAGAACCAGAAGATCGCGGCGGCGACAAAGAGTGCCGGAATCCAGGCGAGCAGGCGAAGATAGATTGATCGGTTGTTGTTGAAAGCATTTTCTGATGAAAATGCAGGAGTCGTTTTTGGTTGCTTGTTATTCATTATCATTTCTATATAAAATCTTATTTACAGTCTGTATTGTTCGCAGCAATGGCCTTGAGGGCAGGAAATTCGAAGCAATACAATGGTTACGTTGTTTCATGGCAGATGCCAGCCGAGGTTTTTGCCCCAATTTCTTACAGGGAAACATCCTCCTTCGCCCGCGCCAGTCGATCCATGATCGAGTGGATCACTGGGACCATGAAAATTGCAACAATTCCACCTGCAAATCCATTATTATATAAATTCATGCCTCCATACACAATTCCGACATTTAAGGCGACGGAGGAGTGAAGGAATCCGGCGAGAAGTCCGACAAACACACCGAATTCTCCGGCGATGGGTGCCAATGTGGTCGAGAATAAAAGCGCCAGGATCGGTGACGGGGCATTGATGGTCCAATGTTTCGTAAAACTTGCGAGGAGAACGCCGAACATGATCGGAGCGATGTTTCGGATATGTTTTCCGGTTGCGGAGAAGCCGATGATCGTGAAGATCCCGCCGATCGTCGGTCCGTTTAACTCGCCGCCGACTCCGAGAACAAAGATTGTTGCGAACAGCCCGTTGAGCGCCATGTTGAGGACGGTTGCAGCGCCGCCGTTGTCACGGAGATAGTCGGTTCCGCCGATCCCGGAACAGGATAAGATCTTCCAGTAAGAGTCTCCAACGTTCTTTCCGCCAAAGAGGAACGCGGCTGCGATCATGGCAATAAAGAGACCGCAGAGGATCGCAAACAGAAGCTGGTTGTTGCCCTCAGACCAGATCAGGCGGGATTCGGTGGTGATCCCGAAGGATTTCAGCACGGATACGATAACAGTGGCGATGATACCGGAAGAGAATCCGACGTTATAGAGCGAGTAGCCCTTATGCGCATAGTGGACATGGGTGGATAACGGCGGCAGCACGAAACCGATGATGAGCCCGACCGCGAGACTTGCAATGAGCCGGACTGCATAGGGCAGATCCGAGATATACATGATCTGCGTGATGATCGGGGACAGGCTGGTGCCGTAAAAACCGATGTAAATGTAGCTGGACATGTGTTTTTTGTGATAGTGGGAATAGAGGTATACGCCGAGAAGAATTGCCCAGATATTTAAAAGGTTCTTTCCAAAAAGGGAAAACCCGAACATCAGGCAGCTCGACGTGATCGTGTGTCCGTCCATCTCCATTCCGAGAAAATAGATCGTCCAGATGCAAAGAAGAGTCAGCAGACCGGCGTTGATAAAGGAAGTCCCGATCCCGCCGATCAGAAAGTAGTCTGTGATTAGGAAATCCGGTTCTTTGATGATCGTGATGAGACCGGGGATGATCTCAGTGACAGGCTGCAAAAACAGGCCGACGATCATGAAATAAATAGGGATCAGAGACAGAAGCCGGAACTTCTGAAGTCTTGTGAGTGGGTGGGAAATTGTCATGTACGTGTCCTTTCGAGAAAATAATATATGTGGGAGTATGTGAATGCACCATGTGTATCTTGAGATCATGAAGAAAATCTGGAAAACAGTGAATGCACGTTTTTTAGTATACCGTAATAATGGGAAAATAGGAAGAGTTTCCGCAGGGGACGGATGGAAAATGTGGATATTTTGCTCCGGGTTTCAAAAAACAAAAATAACCGCCCCTGTCCTTAGAAAACAGGAGCGGTTATTTTCGATAAACGTGTGAAATAAAATAAGATGCCAACAGAACATCAAACAGAGAACATCTGTCTGATCACATTGGGATTTACAAGGCGTCTTTCCTCGTACACCGGATCTTACTGGATAAACAGCGTATTCACATCCAGCTCGTTCTCGATCATGCCGGACTCATACATGAAGTCAGCAGTCTTCTGGAAACCTTCTTTGTCGGCGTCGGTGATCTCTGTGGAGAAATCGTAGTAGCTGTACATCTCTTTTACAGCGTCCACGTCGAGGTCAAGAGCTGCGGCAACAGTCTCCATGGTCTCGTCCTGGCTGTCAGCCATGTAGGATGCGATCTCGTCCTGTGCAGCATTTAATTTCTCGATGACATCCGGATGCTCATCGTAGAACTTCTGGGTTGTTGCAACAGCGATCAGGGCGCTGATCAGGCCTTCACCGTCTGCAACGAGGTGGTAGCCCTGCTGTTCTGCATTGTAAGCAGTTGCGCCGGCGATCAGGGCAACATCAACGCTGCCGCCGTCAAGACCTGCCTTTGCGTCCGGGATGGTCATGTTTACATAATTTACATCGTCAAGAGTCATGTCTGCCTGAGCAAGGTAGGAGACAAGGAGCTCATGAAGGTTGGTACCTGTCGGTCCTGCGATCGTCTTGCCCTTTAAGCTCTCCGGAGTTGTCAGAGTCTCATCTTTGGAGTACATGCAGAATGCCTTCGGGGAACGGCTATACATGTTTAACACCTTGATGTCAGCGCCGTTTGCAGCAGAAAGGATCACGGAAGTTGCGCCTACTGCGTAAAGAACCTGAACATCGCCGGAAGCAAGAGCCTGTGTCTGGTCAGCACCGGAAGTAAGCTCTGCATACTCAACCGGAACGCCGAGCTCTTTCTCGAAGATTCCCTGGTCTTTTTCGATGATGGTCGGTACGTTTAACGGGGATGTCACATAAGTAACGGTGAGTTTGTCGATGGAAGTCGCTGTGTCAGATGCTGCAGCGGAAGTTTCCGCTTCTGTGGAAGCAGCCGCGGTTGTCTCTGCTGCAGAAGCAGCCTCTGTCTCTTTGCTTGTGGATCCGGAGCAGCCCGCAAGGGAAAATGTCATGCACGCCGCAAGTCCTAATGCGATCAGTTTTTTCATTTTGTGTTGTCCTCCTCATAATAAGTAGAAAATTAAATGTATGTGATATGCCTGAGTTGCAGGCGGATATCCATAAGAAGTCAAGAGATATTCGCAATCTGCTTTTGTTGCTTGTTCATAATCAAATAGCTGTTGCGCAACTTGTCAGAGATGGCTTGCTCCATCCCGATATAAGTAAGTCCCCGCCCATTGCTTATGCAATGCAGAGGTGTCCCTGACTTTGTTAAATTGAATTTTATATAAAATATATCTAATTAAGAAAATTCAACTGCTCTATAATCTCTCTCTTGAGCGCAATAAACTCCTCATCCAGCAGATTCCGCGCTCCGGCCGCTGCCTTCACCGGATAGACATGTTTCACGAGACCTTTTTCGATCACAACGATCTGGTCACCCAGGATCAGCGCCTCATCGATGCTGTGGGTTACGAACATGATGCTGGAATGTTCCTTCTGCTGGACGCGGAGAAGCTCTTTCTGCATCTGCTCTCTCGTAAAATAATCGAGAGCGGCGAACGGCTCGTCCATCAGGATGAAAGTCGGCTCATAGGCAAGCGCCCTGGCGATCGCCGCGCGCTGCTGCATGCCGCCGGAGAGCTGGGACGGGTATGCTTTCTCGAAGCCGGAAAGATTTACCGTCGTGATGATGTCCTGAATTTTGGCCCGATCGACCTGATTCTTTTTCAGCCCGAAAATAATGTTGTCCCAGACGTTTAACCATGGCATGAGCCGCGGTTCCTGGAACACAAAGGCGGTTTTGTGATCGCCGTCCCAGAGGATCTCGCCGTCGTCGGCGGATTCCAGACCGCCGGTGAGCCGCAGGAGTGTTGTTTTTCCGCAGCCGCTCTGACCGAGGATCACGGTGATCTTTCCAGCAGGGATTTCAAGATCGATGCCGTTCAGGACAGGAAATGCCCGGCCATCGACCTGATATGTCTTATGAATGTTTTTTAACTTAATTCCAGCCATTTTCACTGGCTCCTTTCAGAAAGATGCTGATGAGAAGACCGAAGAGCCGGTCTGTCACATAGCCTGCGATGCCGATGGCGAAGATGCCGACGATGACTTTGTCAGTCCGGGACATCTGCTGGGCGAACAGGATCATGTGTCCGAGTCCGGTGGACGCCGCGACCATCTCCGCGCCGATGATGGCCCGCCAGCTGTATCCCAGTCCGATCCGCATGCCCACGAGAATATCCGCCATGGCATAGGGAAGCATGATCCGGAAAAATTTCTGGCGATCCGTGTAGCCGAACATGGTCCCGACTTCCAGAAGCTTCCGGTCGCAGCCGGTAAAGCCTTTGACGATGTTTAAGTACATCGGGAAGAAGGACGCCAGCACGATAATGACCGTCTTTGTAGTCTCACCGATCCCGCACCATAAAATAAGAAGCGGGATCATGCTGAGCGGCGGCACGTTCCTGAAGAACTGCACCAGATACTCATAATAGCCTGCGGAAGCAGGAACCATCGCCCGCAGCATGCCGAAGGCGAATGCCAGGATAAAGGCGATCACAAATCCTTTCCCGACGCGCACGAAGCTGATCCTTAAATCACGAAAAAGTTCGCCGCTCTGCAGCATTTTGCAGAAACTCTGGAAGACCCGCCCCGGGGACGGGAGCACATAGGAACTTAAGATGCCTGCGCGGCAGACGATATACCAGACGGCAAAGACCGCAAGGATGCCGATCAGCGGCGGGAAATATTTTTTAAATTTCTGATTCATCGCACTCCATCTCCTCTGTGGCAGCCCTGAACACAGTACAAAAGCTCGATCAGCTTTGCGCTTTTCCAGTCATTTCCGGTCACATAGGACTCAATAGCCGGACGGCCGGATCGGCTGACAACGGAAAACGGCAGATTCTTAAAGAATCCCGGTGGGATCGGGCTTGCGTCCGGCGCGGGTTCCATCGGTTCGCCGATCGATGCGAGAAAGCGGTTCCATGGTACAAAATGAGTGTCTTTTAATTCCAACTTATTTCCCATGTCGGCTAAGATCCGGCATGGCGTTGTGATGATCTTTTCACCGTTCGCAAGATCCGGACGTTCTGCCAGTTCTCTCGCACAGTGGATCAGGATCGGCTCAATATCCGCGATCCGGATTTCAGGCTGCAGGGAATGTACCAGAGATACCGCTGCCGGACATCGCGCGTCCGCAAAAGTTCCATCTGCATGTTCCAAAAGCTCCCGGTACTTCCGGAGCACGATCTCGCCCCAGCTTTCCTGACAGACCACTCGCGTCAGGTCATGCTTCTTAAGCAGCTTTTCAAGTGCCGCCGCCGAGATCATCCTCTCCGATACCGGATTGATCCATAGATATGTCAAAGTAAAATCCCTCCTAATTAGCCACAACTAACCAACATTGTTCAGCATAGCAGATTAGTAAGGAAATGTCAATTGGGAATATAGGAGACACCCTCTGCTGAATGATGTATAATTGAAGTGCGACCAACACCCTCCAAATTGCAGAAAAAGGTCTTGAAGGAAATATAAAAAGCGAAATATAAAAAAGGACGATTGATTTCTCAGACATTTCATGCTATACTCATTCCCGTTGCAAAGCCCACAAAAACCAAGGTCCTAAAGGGCTTTTCGCCGATTCCCGGCGTAAGGTCATATACTTGCAGTATATGCCTTCCGCAGCATTCGTCAGATATACATACTTGCATGTCCGCCTGACTCATTGCTGCGCGAAAATGAATCGAGTGTTCGTGACCTTCCACTCGTAAAACAAAACTAAAGGAGAAACTGAATATGAAAAACAACGCAACAAACAGCCCGGTACTGACACTTGTATACGGGGCGGCTATCGCGGCAATCTATGTGGTGCTGACGATGGTGTTCCTGCCGATCAGCTTTGGACCGATCCAGTTTCGGATCTCTGAGCTTCTCTGCGTACTTCCGTACTTTACCCCGGCGGCAATTCCGGGACTCTTTATCGGATGCCTGCTGGCCAACTTCCTTGGCGGCGCGGCGGCTCTCGATGTGATCTTTGGAAGTATTGCCACCCTGATCGGTGCGGTAGGTTCCTATCTGCTTCGGAAAAACCGCTATCTGGTATCTGTTCCGCCGATCCTCGCGAACATGATCATTGTTCCGTGGGTGCTCCGTTTCGCATACGGTTCTGAGGACATGATCTGGTTTTCCACGATCACAGTCGGAATCGGAGAGATTCTGGCTATCGGTATTCTTGGACAGATCCTGTTATCCGTTCTGATCCGGTATCAGCATGTGATTTTTGGAAAAGCTGCAGCGTAAAATCAGTGATCCCGTATCTATTGGATGAGAAATTCAGTAGATGCGGGATTTTTGTGTAACAGGAAATTCCGAGGAATGCCCTGTTACATAAAAAGACACTAACGTGCCAAAGATGTGCACTCGCGCGAAGATGTAGATTATCGCAAGCGACCGCGCGAGGGGCTGTGAAAAAACATAGCCTATAAAAAAGAAGGACCAAATGATTTCTCATTTTTTCACACGACCTTTTTATATAGAAAGTGCTGAACAGAAAAGAAAAGATTTGCGTAAATTTCGCCGCATGTTAATTTTTCCACGAGGATAGATTTTCTTTTGCTTTTGTGATATCATGTGTAAAAGACCGTGCATATTTAAGCACATATTTTTTATGTGCTTAAATGTACACAGTATAAAAATATCTAAAATAGAGATCAAATATCCGAAAGGAGACTGCGATGTATCAAATCGATTTTAATAAACCAGAACATATTCACTTTATCGGCATTGGCGGAATCAGCATGAGCGGACTGGCTGAGATCCTGCTGGAGAGAGGATTCACAGTAAGCGGCTCTGATGCCCATGAGTCCGAGCTCACCGACAAGCTCACCGCCCACGGCGCAAAGATCGTCTACGGGCAGCGGGCGGAGAACATTACCGACGATATCGACGCTGTTGTATACACAGCGGCGGTTCACCCGGATAACCCGGAGTACGCGGCGGCAGCGGCAAAGAATCTCCCGATCCTCTCCAGAGCGGAGCTTCTCGGACAGCTCATGAAAAACTATGAGAAATCCATCGCTGTGTCCGGAACCCACGGAAAGACAACGACAACTTCCATGCTGACTGAGATCCTGATGGATGAAAAGAAGAACCCGACGATCTCCGTCGGCGGAATGCTGGACTCCATCGGCGGAAATATCCGTGTCGGCGGACCGGAACTTTTCGTGACAGAGGCCTGCGAGTATACAAACAGCTTCCTGTCCTTTTTCCCGAATATGGAGATCATATTAAATATAGAAGCAGACCATCTCGATTTCTTTAAAGATATCGAAGATATCCGCCATTCATTCCGCAGATTTGCGGAACTTCTCCCGGAAAACGGAATCCTCATCATCAACAGCGATATCCGTGACTACAGAGAGATCTGCGACGGACTTCCGATCAAGGTGATCACCGTCGGAAGCGACCCGGAAAAGAGCCATTACAGCGCCGCAGACGTGACATTCAACGAGAATGCCTGCGCAACCTATACTCTTTTAGAGGACGGAAAAGCCATTGACACGATTACTCTCGGTGTACCGGGGATCCACAATGTATACAATTCCCTGGCGGCCATCGCAGCGGCTCACGAGCTGGGAATCCGCGGCGATGGGATCAGGAACGGACTCTTAAGATTTACGGGTACACACCGCAGATTTGAGAAAAAAGGTATGATCGGCGGTGTGACCGTCATTGATGACTACGCGCATCATCCGCAGGAGATCGCGGCGACTCTGGCAGCGGCGAAAAATTACCCGCACCGTGAGATCTGGTGCGTCTTCCAGCCGCATACATATACGAGAACCAAGGCGCTGATGGATGACTTCGCGAAGTCCTTATCCGCAGCGGACCATGTGGTTCTCGCGGACATCTATGCAGCCCGGGAGACGGACAATCTGGGAATCAGCTCTGGGACATTGGCGGAAAAGATTGCCGCGCTGGGGACGGATACTCACTATTTCCCGAGTTTCGACGCGATCGAGACATTCCTTCTTGAAAATTGTGTCAACGGCGACCTGTTGATAACTATGGGGGCCGGAGATATTGTAAAAGTGGGCGAAAAGCTCCTTGGACAGTAAGTTATCCACATTATCCACAGAGTTTTCAACAGAAATCTGTTGAAGACCCTGTGGATTTTTTGATTTACATAACTGAAAATCGGGAAATGCCGGAAAGCCGGGAAAAATAAGGAATTATGGGGATTTTAAGAGCTTTTTTGACAGTTATGTAATGCGTTTATCCACGTTATCCACATTATCCACAATTAGAGTAGTGGATAATTCCGGCTATTTCATTTTTTTAGGGCGTATGGTATGATATTTGCAGATAGGACGTGAATATGTTACTTTGCACGGGTAGGAATTTTCTGAACTGAAAATTCCGTATGATACCGTTGTGGTCGCGG